>Ga0209319_1000037_pt1 | contig 273663 bp, 216 predicted proteins | sample RifGroE2_FD_184000 | JGI IMG/M metagenome (GOLD analysis project Ga0209319, IMG submission 184000) | Groundwater microbial communities from Rifle, Colorado - Groundwater E2 (SPAdes) (version 2) | ecosystem: Environmental > Aquatic > Deep subsurface > Groundwater | place: Rifle, Colorado...
ATGTGGGCCAAGTATAAAAGGCAGTTCTCCAATTTAATATTTGACTCCATTGAAAAACTGGAAATATTCATGTGCCAATTAGTGACGGATACCACCACTGCCGAAATCAATTCTATTTGCAGGTATACCTACATCTTCTCAGATACATTTTGGACTGCCATATAATTGCATTTTGTATTATATCAGAATACAGCATATTAATAAGGTTTAGCCTCTGGTGTACCGTGTTTTGTACTGAGGTCTCCCTGTAAAATAAGGTTTTATCATTAGTTGTTATGTCGAAAAAAATGTGGGTACACGGTAGCATCGGAAAGGAGATGGTTTATTCGTTTATAATGGTTTCCCCGAAATCAAATGTTCCAGCATTTTTTTTACCGTTTGCGGATCAATCTTTTTGGCGATTATTTTTTTGTCTTTGTCAAGGATATAGATTATTGGCGTAGTCTGCACATCAAAATTGATCCTGAAATTGTTCAGGTCGTGCGGGTCCCATACATGAATCCAGTTGTACAGTTTGTGTTCGTTGATAAAGTTTTCCCATTCTTCTTTTTTGCTCTGGCTGTTGACTGCAAAAAAGCTGATGCTTTTATCTTTTAACGGAAGGTAAACATCGTTGTAGAGCTCGGGTATCTGCTTTTTGCAATGTCCGCAATCAGGTTCCCAAAATACCAGCACCGTATATTCTGTTTTTGTCTCATGCAGGCTAAAATACGGGCCGTCCCAACTTTCCATCTTCAACTCTTTGGCTTTCATGCCAAGGAGATTATTTCTCTTAAAAACAACCTGCCGCCCGATACTTGCAATGGTTGCCGAATCGGCCCAGTTGGCCTGTCCGCTGAGATAATATTTTTCAGCAATTTTCACAAAGGCGGCATCCATTCCCATTACCTGCGACTGCGCAAAATGGTTCAGAAGAAAAGTTGTGATATACCGAAAACTTTTAGTGTTGGTTTTTGCTTTTTCAATCGTTTCGATTGAATATGGAATAACTGAATCGGGTTGCTGAATCAGCACTTTATCGAAGTAACTTTCGAGGCGGGGTTTTAAAACCGGCGTACGCAGGAAACGTTCGTCCGATATGTCCAGGTAATCCCAGTAATGATCTTTCCTGAAGTTGTATTCGTACACCCACCGGAGCGAATCGTTTTTCATCCGGTTTTCAGGAATATCGGTTTCTTTTAGTGTTGGTATATAGCTAGATAACAGAAATTTGCTGTAAAATAAATCCGGGTATTTCTTTGCTTCTGAAAACCAAAAACCAGTAACTTTTTGGTTGAGTTCATCCAGTTCTGCATTGATCTGTTTTAGCGAATCTTTGTTTTGCTGTACTTCTTTTTGCTTGTTGAGAAGCTTTTGTTGCCGTTTTTTTAAATCAGAGAGGAACGATTTGTACGAATTAAAAAGTTCTCCGTCCAACGCCCCTTTAATTGTACATTCTTCGGGTTTCAAAAAACGGTGCTTGATTTCAAATTGCTGGTCGCTGCCCAACAAAAAATCGTTAAAATGGTCTTTGTTCAGGTAAATAAGGTACAGTCCCTGATCGAGCAGCGAGTCGCCCTGAAAAGCGCCTTTCCCCTGCAAATCGAGACGAACAGTGTCATCAACGAAAATTTGTCCGTTGAAATGGTGGGCCAGATAAATTACCGAATCGGCGGCATCGGGAATGGTCAGTGAAATCGAATATTTTTGCGACCATCCGGGCTTTCCAATGATTAGTAGAACAAGAAAAATACTAAAGGAGAGCCAGTATTTTTTGTGCATTTTTTTCATTTGAAAACTCATTGTCCAAAATTTCTTTTCGTAATTCAATGTCTTCTTCTCTGAACCTTTTTTCAAACAGTTCTTCGATTGCAACAATCATTTCACTTTGTTTGTTTGCCATTCTGCAAAGCTTTTGCAGCCCTTTCGACGGCACCATCATCGAGTTGCTGATGCAATGCCGCCCTGCAAACAGCGAGGCCAAAAGTTTTAATTTCATGCCGGTGGGCTGAAAGGTAGGGATCAGGCAAATCTGGGAATCGCGGATAAGCACGTCCATCACTTCGTGCGAAACATTTGAGAAAAGATTGACATGCGGAATGTTCTGTACCCGGTCGACCAGCTTTTGCGGCGGGTTCTTTCCTACAATATAAAAAGGGTAGGTGATTTCAGTAAATATTTTATCGATCAGGAAGTTGACTACATCCAGATTTTCTGCCACTTCCAGATTGCCGTGAAAAATGATGTACTCTCCTTGTCCCTTTTCAGAACAAACCTTGTCGAAGGGATGAAATGCGGGAACATAAATGCTTTTGCCGTATTTGTTGTTGAAATAAACGGTATCGTTTTCCGATATGCACAGCAGATGATCGGCGTGGTGCAATACCTTTTCGTAATTCCGCAATTTGATGGCTTCCTGTTTGAAAAAATATTTTTCTTTGGTAATCTCTGTCGAATGGCTTAAATAGTCGTAATAATCGTGTTCTACATTGTGGGTTCGCACAATCTTTTTGTGTTTTGCCAAAGCCGGGTGTTTCAGGAAAAAGGTACTATGCAGCCCCTCAAACAAAATGGGACGGGTATCTTTTGCCAGATTTTGAAATAAATCGTTATGGTTGCGGGTGTTTACAATGAATGGTTTGTTGGATAGCAGGCGGAAAACGCTTTTGTTACGCGGATAATAATAAACCTTTTCGCAATATTTTTCCAGTTCGGGGACACTATTGCGGCCATATTCAAAACAATGTAATTTAATTTTTGCCCCTGCTTTGTGCAATGCTTTTATCTTATAAAAAACATCGATGACCCCTCCGTAATCCGCAGGGAAAGGGACATTGAACGAAACCAGGTGAAGCGACTTATCCACAGGCGAAATTTTGTCATAAATATAACAAAATACGAAAACCATGACGCATTATTGTATCATGGTTTTCGCACTGTGAATTTTTCCTGAAGTTATTCTGTTAGCTTTATTCCTCCGTATCTGCTGATAATATGGACATTGGCCGTTCCATTGCTTACCTTTCCCTCAATCTTCATATTCTGGTTATCTTTTTCGCGATTGCCCGAAAATAGTTCTTCCGGATAATCTATGTTGCAATAGCTGCACTCGGCGCTCAACGTATAGGCTTTTTCATCCAGTCCCAGTTTTATTCCCCCATAACTGCTTGTAATGTCAATGGTTTCGAAATCAGCGCTTACTTCGTCAATAGTTATATTGCCATATTCCGATACCAGTACAAACTTTTTCTTTAGCTCATCAATGTTGTAATGGGTATATTTCGAGTCGGCGGTGATGCTGCCTGCTTCGTCTATCGAAAAACCGTCGTATTTCGATTCTGTGTGTAATTCACCTACTTCATCAATATCGATGGTTGAATATTTTGATTCCAGTTGCAGACGATTGGCTTCTCCCAAAAAAAGTTTCGAGTATTTTATGATTGTATTTAGCCGGTTTACCCCCTGTATATCGGCTTTCCCGTAAGCCAGGTCGAGGAAAATAGACTCGCTGCCCGGAGCGTTTAGCGTTTCAGCCGCAATATTCCCGTATGCAATCTGAAATTTTCCGCGGGCCTCAAGATTATTGATTGTCAGGTTCCCGTATTTATTGGTAATATTCAGATCGCGATTGGCCGGAATGTTCACCTTGTAATTGATTCTAAAGTTTTGGTTGATCGTAAAATCGGAGTTGATATTGGTTTCAGCTATCACTGTTTTTCCCGATTTGCTGAATGCAACATCAATCTGATTGAGCAACTGTTTCGCTTTGTCTTCGTTTATGCTTTCGACCACAACGGTTACATCGATGGTTACCGAATCGCCTCCCGCATCATTGATGGTGATAGCTCCATATTTATTGTTGATGTTTAATGCAGACACATCGTTTTTCGGGTACGCACGGTAAATCTTTTTTGTATAATCGCCGGCATACGATAAAAAACATGAGCATGCAATAAATAGTGTTAAAAGTTTAAATTTCAGTTTCATGACTTTGTTTTTTTATTCGTTTTACTTCTTTCATGTTTTCTATAATGATCGTTATAACGTTCAGTTTCGATTGATAAAATTCGATCATTGCGTTGATTACCCGCTCGTCGTTCGGGTTCGCGCTCAATTCTTCCTGAAGATTTTTAAATGTTGTGTCAAACTCCTTCAGTTCTTCTTCGAGCAATGATCTTTCTTCTGCGCTAAGCGCTCCTTCTTTCTGAAGCTCGTCCCAGTTGGTAAGGCTGGTATTGATTGCCGAAACGTAATAGGTTTCTATTTCGCCATATTCAGGGGAAACTGAGGCAAGGGTCGGTTTTTCCTGTTCTTTGGGTGTAAAAAGCAGGAGGGCCTGGTTAATTGCAAGAAAAGTAAATGCAATGGCCGCTGCTGCTTGCCAGACAATACGGATATTGAACTTCTTTTTGCGTCCGAATTCATTATCCAGTTTCGCTCCAAAACGTTCGAAATGCCCTTCTTTTGGTTCCGCGTTGTTAAAGAACTCCCGGTTTTCGTTTATTATATGTTCTAAATTGCTTTTCATTTCGCTGGTTTTAATTGATCGAAAAAATCTCTTTCTGTTTTAAAATCTCCTTTAATTTTTGCCTGGCCCTGAAAAACTGTGTCCGCGAAGCAACATTGCTGATCCCCAGTAGTTCGGCCACTTCTTCATGACTGTATTCATCAATGAGAAAAAGGTTAATGATCACCCTGTATTTTTCGGGGAGTTCCCCGATTGCTTTTTGTATCTTTTCCATGCTGTTTTCTTCCATCTCCATGAAGACCGGTTCGTCGGCGACAACCATTTTCTCATTCATCTCTTCAAATTTTATCTTCTTCTTTTTCAGATAATCCAATGAACGGTTTATCACAATTTTCTTCAACCAGGCCCCAAAACTCACTTTTCCTTCATAGCTTTCGATATTCCTGAAAGCGCTTAAAAATGCTTCCTGCATAATGTCTTCGGCTTCCGTTTCATCGCCAACCATCCGCAGACAAACATTGTACATAGGCTTGTAGTACAATCGATAAAGCTGGAACTGCGCCTGCCGGTCTCCTTTTTTGCAGAGATTGATAATGTCCTGGTAAATATTTTTGTAAAGCGTTTCCAAATTCTATTGTTTTTCTGGTTGAAAGACGATAGCAAAAATGCAAATGTTACAAAAACTGAAATTAATTAATTTGAATGATGATTTCAGTGCCCGATAATGATTCTTTATCCTTGTTGCATTGTTGAATGGTTCAATGGTTATCAGCCATTCAGCCATTCAGCAATTAATCAATTTATTCATGGTCGCAGCATCAATTATAAGAATTGACGAATGATAGTAATTTTTTATGGTTTTAATTATATTTGAGGGCAATAAGGTGAAGTTGCCAGATTCCGGAACAAGTTTAATTTTTTTTTACGGGTTTCTGCGATGGGTATTTAAATTTGTAAAATGAAGGGGAGATGTTTGTAGAGTTAGTATACAATGCCGCTTTGCTTGTTACCCTGTCTGTTTTCTATGGAGCGTTAACACGTTTCAGAAAAGGGAACAACTTTCTATATAGAATTTTTGTTGGTCTTTTGTTTGGCCTTATTGTTATTGCAGGGATGAATATTCCGGTGAAATACGAGCCGGGCATAATTTACGACGGACGTTCAGTGATCCTCATTCTATCCGGTTTATTTGGCGGCGGCGTTGTAAGCGGAGTGACAATTTTAATTGCAGGAGTTTACCGTATCCTTATCGGAGGAATTGGAGTCTATGCAGGTGTTGTTACTATTATTTCCTGCGGTTTGGTTGGTTTGTTTTTTCGCCGCATTTATAAAAATAAACCGGAAAATATAAACCTGTTTGTTTTATGGTTAATTGGAGTTGTAGGGCATGTTTTTATGCTGCTGTCGCAATTAATACTCCCGTGGGACAGGGCATTGGATGTGATACAAAACGTTTGGATTCCGGTTTTGCTGATCTTTCCGTTCGCGACGTTGATAATCGGGGTTTTGCTGGGCGCCGAAGAAAAACGGATTATTTCGCACGCAACGATCGAACAAAGCAAAAGACTTTTTCAAACCCTATCTGATAATTCTCCTGTTGGGATATTTCGGACCAATGCTGTCGGAACGGTCACGTATATTAATGCCCGGCTATGTCGTCTGGCTGATGTTTCGATTGACGATGCAGAGGGGGACAACTGGTTACATGCTATTCATCCGGAGGATCGTGATATTCTGTACGAAAAATGGAAAAAAGCAATCGTATCTAAAACTAATTTTAGCGCCGAGTTTCGCCTTTTAAATAAAGACGGACGTGTGACCATCGTATTTGCTGAAGCTGTTCCGGAAATTGGGGAAAATGGTTCAATAAACGGATACATTGGAACAGTAAAGGATATTACAGAGCAAAAAAAATATGAGGAAGCTCTTATCCGGTCGGAACAGAATTTCAGAAAAGTACTGGATGAATCTCCTTTAGGAATCAGGATCACCGACTCCAACGGCGATACCGTTTACGTAAATAGCGCTTTACTTGAGATATATGGAGGAACTGCCGATGAATTTATAAAATCCAGGCTTTCGACTTTATATACACCAGAGAGCTATCATTTGCATCAAATCAGAAAAGAAAAACGGAATAAAGGAGAATACGTGCCCCTTGAATACGAAATATCAATTATTAACCGAAAGGGGGAAATCCACCATTTGCATGTATACAGGAAGGAAATTATATGGGATGGGGGTCTTCATTTTCAATCGCTGTACAGAGATATTACGGAAAAGAAAATAGCAGAGCAGGCTCTTTTGAAGAGGGAAGAATCATTGAGGGAAGCAGAGCAAATTGCCCAAATGGGAAGCTGGGAAAATGATATGCCGACGGGCAAAGGAAAATGGTCAGAAAACTGTTACCGGATTTTTGGCCTTAACCCTTTTGAAATGGACATTAGTTTGGACTACTTTTTAAGCCGGATATTTCCTGAAGATCTGCATTTGATTGACGAAGGGTATAACGAAATTATGGTAGGCCGGAAGCCAATTGAGAAACAGATGCGGATCACTTTCCCCGATGGCAGTAAGAAATGGATACTCAATAAAATAGTACCTGTTTTCTCCGATGGGGAACTTGTACTTATGAAAGGGGTAGTAATGGATATTAATAAACGAAAAGAAGATGAGGAAAAACTAAAACTACTGAATAAATCCATTGAGCAAACCCCGGTGAGCATTGTAATTACCGATCCGGCAGGAATGATTGAGTATGTAAACCCTGAATTTTCAAAAATTACAGGATATTCGCAAGATGAAGTGTTGGGGAATAAAATGAGCATGGTGAAGTCAGGCCATCACTCCCGCGAGTTTTATGATGATATGTGGAATACAATCCTTTCGGGGAAAGACTGGATCGGAGAGGTGCAGAATAAAAAGAAGAATGGGGAGTTGTACTGGGAAGCTTTAATTATTTCTCCTATTTTCGATGCTTCAGGGCAAATAACCAATTTCGTTGGGGTGATAGAAGATGTCACCGAATGGAAACGAATGATCAGGGAAATAACTGAGGCAAAAGAAAAAGCGGAGGAAGGAGAACGGTTGAAATCAGCTTTCCTTGCCAACATGAGCCACGAGATACGAACACCCCTGAATGCCATTCTCGGTTTTACACAAATGCTGGCGTATGAAGAGGATTTATCCAGAGAAGAAAAAAGCGAATACACTTCGATTATTAGTAGGAGCGCCGATGGTTTGTTGCAGATTATTAATGACATTTTATCTATTTCACAATTGGAAACAAGGCAGCTCCATGTTTTAAGAAAACAATTTGTAGTGCAGGAAATGCTGTCCGACATTTATTCGCAATGCAAACTGAGGATGGTGGGAGACGATACGGGGAAAACCGTAGATTTAATTCTTGAAGTTTCGGATGATGAAATTATAATCGATTCTGACCAGGTACGAATAACCCAGATTTTAATGAACTTGCTGACAAATTCAATAAAATTTACAGGACACGGGTATATTCGGTTTGGGGTACTCCATTATGATGCGTCGGGGATTGAATTTTTTGTTACAGACACCGGGATAGGTATTGAAAAATCGATCCAGAAAAATATGTTTGAACGTTTCAGGCAGGCTGATATTTCAAATACCCGGCTATATGGAGGCGTTGGCCTCGGGCTGTCGATTGTTAAAGGGCTGGTTGAGCTTTTAGGCGGTGAAATCCACCTTGAATCGGAAGTCGGAAAAGGTACAACTTTCAGGATTGTATTACCTGTTTAGATTACAATATATTCTGTCGGCAGCAACTGGCAACTGGTATCCACAAAAGAAATATCCAAAATCGGGTATCCGAAAATCTGAAATCATTTTTCTGTTAGTAACTCAGAAAGTTAGCTATACCGTTCAGTTTCGGAGAAGAAGAAGTCACTTTCAATCCGGGCATTTTCATCGCTGTCGGAGCCGTGTACTGCGTTGTACGATTTTGATTCGGCAAATAACTTCCGGATTGTTCCTTCCTCTGCATCTTTCGGGTCGGTGGAGCCAATCAGCTTGCGGTACGTTTCAATGGCGTTTTCTTTTTCCAGAATGGCGGCTACAATGGGACCGGAACTCATAAAATCGGTTAAGTTTTCATAAAAGTCTTTGCCTTTGTGAACCGCGTAAAAAGCTTCGGCCTGTGCTTTGCTTAACCGGGTCATTTTCATTGCAACGATATGAAAACCAGCTTCAGCAATTTTATTTAAAATGGGTCCGGTAAAGTTTTTCTTTACAGCTTCCGGTTTAATCATCGTGAGCGTTCTGTTACCTGTCATATTCCAATTTTTATCATTTCATTTGGCGCCCCGGAAGTAATTCGTAATACAATACAATCCGGTTAACGCATGAAAATTTCATGTCATGCTTGGTTTTTAAAAGTAGAAATTTAAATTTAAAATGGGACTGCCACCGGCAGAATTTTTATATTTGTAATTCATTAAAAACTGGGAAAGATTGGAACGTTTTAGCAGTGAGGATATTAGTAAGTTTAAAGCTTGCCTGAAAAAAAAGAGGGAAACAATTGTTTTGGTCCCGCACATTAATGCTGACGGAGATGCTACCGGCTCTGTTTTTGGCTTGTGGAAGGTTTTAAAGAACATGGGGTTGGATGCGAAAGTAATTAGCCCGAATAGTTATGCCAACTATTATAACTGGATGTGCGGCCATTCGGAAGCCATTGTATTTACGTGGAAAAAAGATTATGCGACGAAACTTATGGGGCAGGCCGGAATTTTGATTTGCATGGATTTTAATCAGCCTTCGAGGGCCGGCGAAATGGAATCGCTGATCGAAGGTTTTCAGCATACCAGGATTCTGATTGATCACCATCCATATCCGGCTGATTTTGCTGATATTTTAATTTCAGACACGAAACGAAGTTCAACTGCCGAACTGGTTTTTGCCTTGCTTTGCGAGGCGGGTTTACAGGAATATATTGACAAGGATGCAGCCTCTTGTTTTTTTGCCGGAATCATGACCGATACAGGCTCGTTCAATTACAACGTTTCCGATCCCGAAACATTTCAAACCATCAGCAAATTACTTAAATACGGGATCGATCAGGATGCAATTCATTCGGCTATTTACGATAACTTTTCGGAAGAACGGATGCGTTTGCTGGGATTCTGCCTGAATAGCCGGATGAAAGTTTTTCCGCAATACCATGCAGCGTATTTGTATCTCACCAAAGAGGATCAAAAGACATTCAATTTTAGAAAGGGCGACAGCGAAGGATTTGTCAATTTTCCTCTCTCGATAAAAGATATTCATTTTAGCGCTTTTTTTACTGAAAACGACGACCATGTGAAAGTATCATTCCGCTCGAAAGGGAACTTTCCGGTCAATCGTTTCTCTGAAGAAAATTTTAACGGCGGCGGGCATTTAAATGCGGCGGGCGGTGAAATTTATGTAACTCTTCAGCAGGCAATTGATACGTTTGAAAATCTGTTGCCGTCGTACGAAGAGCAATTGAAAAAATCAGAAAATAAATAAAAAATGAAACGAACATGCTTGCAGAAAAGCACAACTTGTCCCGATAGGTCGGGAAACACGGATAGTTTATCCCGTAATTGCTGGAAACAAATTGCATGTGAGTTCCATCCGGTGGAGTATTTTGTTAAAACAGATACACTTGAGCCAGCAGTAAATCAATAACATTAAAATTTGTATGGATGAAAAATGATTTTTTCCTGAAAGTACTATTGGTACTGTTTACTGTTGTTCTGATATCGTGTGGAAAAGATGAAGAGGAGGGAGAAATTACCTATACGCCTGAAAAAGAGCAAGCTTTGTTGAAGAAGTATCTCGATTATTTGGTTGAAGAAGAATACGATATTGATACAACTGCTAACGGTGTTTATTATGTCGTAATTGAAGAAGGAACAGGAAATACCCCTCAATCGGGAGATAAAGTATCGGTTTCATACAATGGACTTTTTATTGGAGGAGCGATGTTCGATTCCTCGGGTGATCCTGATTCGTACGGATATTATACATATACGCACCGGGTTACGGATATGCTTGATGGATGGGAGGAAGGCATCGAGACCATTAAAAAAGGTGGTACTTCACTGTTGATCGTTCCCTCAAATCTTGCTTACGGCGAATATGGTTATTACGATATTCCTCCATATACAACGTTATTATTCGAGATTTACGTTCATGACATTGTTTCTCCCGAATAGCAAACGATTATTCCTCTGGATGATTGCTGATGAATAGGATTGATTTACTAAAAAAGCTGCTTCCCGGTTTTATTCCGCTATTTGCTTTTATAGCAATTGATGAAATTTGGGGAACAACTGCCGGTCTGGTGGCTGCGCTTGCAATTGGTGTGGCCGAATTGGTATGGATTGGCTACAAGGAAAAACGATTTGACAAATTTGTCCTGTTCGATACCGCCTTGCTGGTTATTTTGGGTGGCATTTCCATTCTTCTTGAAAACGATATTTTTTTCAAGTTAAAACCGGGTTTGGTTGAGCTTATCCTCTGCGCTGTTTTGGCTGTTTCTGCTTTTTCATCGTTCAACATTGTTGGACTGATGACCCAGCGTTACATGAAGGATATGCAAATGAACGACAATCAGTTGAAACAATTGAGAAACAGCATGAAGCTGATGTTCTTTGTTTTTCTTGGTCATACCCTGCTGGTTTTTTATTCCGCATTTTTTATGTCGAAAGAAGCGTGGGTTTTTATCAGCGGCGGCTTGTTTTATATCCTGTTTGGTGTAGTTTTTTTAATCGAATTTCTGAGACAAAAGCGCAAACAAAAGAATATCATCTCCGAAGAAGAATGGCTTCCGTTGGTTGACGAACAGGGGAGAATATTGGGTAAAGCGCCGCGTTCACACTGTCACCGGGGTGACAAATTGTTGCATCCGGTCGTTCATCTGCACGTATTGAATAAAAACAAAGCCCTATTTCTGCAAAAACGTGCCGTGGACAAACTGGTGCAGCCTGGTAAATGGGACACTGCGGTTGGCGGGCATATTTCGTTTGGCGAGAAACTGGAAGATTCGCTCAAGCGGGAAGCATGGGAAGAAATTGGATTGCACGATTTTTCCGCTCGTTTGGTAAAAACCTATAAATGGGAAACAGAAATGGAAGCTGAACTGGTTTATGTGTTTGTAACTTACGACTTCAAAAATATTAATATCCATTCAGATGAGGTAGAGGGGGGGCGGTTTTGGACCAAAAACCAAATTGAAAAAAACATGGGAACTAATGTTTTTACTTCCAACTTCGAATACGAATACAAGATGCTGAAAGGGATTTTTTAACCCAATCTGATTTCTAAATTATTTTTTTTAATCTGAAGCTAACTGTCGTAATATCAATTTATTATTTCGATTTATTATTTAGAATGCCTGTTTTGTAACATCGGTTACAATCAGGTACTGATATTCCGTATACTTTTGCTCAATATTAATTCAGTCTAAATAATAATAGAAATGAGAAAAATACTTTATTCGCTGGTTTTCATGCTGGCTCAATTGATGGCAATTTCCCAAAATACTTCCGAACGGATTTTGAATTCTGAAGAAAAATTGAGTATTGGCGGTTATGCTCAAATCGATTACAACCAAAAAATTGACGGTGAAACCAAATACAATGGAATTATGGATGTTCATCGGATGGTTTTAATGGTTGGATATAAATTTAATGAGCGGACCCGTTTTATAACTGAACTGGAAGTGGAACATGTACAGGAAGTATATGTAGAACAGGCTTTTCTGGATTATAAATTAAAAGAAGGTCTGAATTTCAGGGCAGGTTTGCTATTGATTCCGATGGGAATTATAAACGAGTTGCACGAACCTGCGACTTTTAACGGAGTGGAGCGTCCGAATCTGGATAACACCCTGATACCGACTACATGGCGTGAAATAGGTGCAGGTTTTACCGGCCGTATCGGCGATTCCGGTTTGAAATATCAACTGTATGTTGTCAATGGTTTTTTAAGTTACAATGGAAGCGGGCTGCTGCGCGGTTCCGATGCCTTTAGAAGAGGTCGGCAAAAAGGTGCGGAATCAATTTTTTCGAATCCAAATTTGAGTGGAAAAATTGAGTATTCGGGAATTTCCTCATTGAAACTTGGTCTTTCAACGTATTTAGGAAAGTCACAATCAACTCTTTATGACGGAATTGATAAGGATAATCAGCAATTGATTGCAGTGGCCGATTCATCTGTTTTGGGATTAAGTATGATCGGACTCGATTTCAGATACCTTAAAAAGGGATGGAATTTCAAAGGACAGTTCAATTATGCTTCAGTAAAGAACACCGATGAATACAACGAATTTGCGGCCAAAGATATGGGAAGCGCATTGCTGGGCTATTACTTGGAAGCTGGTTATAACCTTCTGCACTCGAAAGATGCAGATAAAAAACTGGTTCCATTTGTCAGGTATGAAAAATATGATACACATTACAAAGTCGACGGAATTTCAAAAAACGTGAAGTTCAATCATTCGGATGTTACAGCCGGTATTGGGTGGTGGATGGCTGAAGGCGCCGTTTTAAAAGCCGATGTTCAGTGGTTGGGAAATGACGGCCCGGATGATACAATCACACAGATCAATCTTGGAGTAGGTATATGGTTTTGACAAAAATCCTGAAATATCAGATGTTGGTGGTATTGGCTTTTCTGTTTGCAGACGAGGCCAATGCCATTGATCTTGTGAAAATATTCAGTAAAGAATTGAAAACAGATCAGGCGGATGTTTCTCTTCAGAAATTCATCCCTGAATGCGGAGACGATTTCGGAACCAATGAGTTTTTTAAGCTTTACGTTAAAAAGCAGTGGGAGGGATATGTTGTATTGACAAGGGCAAAGGGGAGACATGACTATTTTGATTTCTTAATTTGGTATAGTTCAGGAATGTCGGTAAAACTTGTAAAAGTTGTAAGTTATTCTTCCGATCACGGGAGTGAAATTTCAGGGAAAAACTGGTTATTGCAATTCGCGGGTTACTCAGGTAATAAACTGATATACGGGAAGGATATTCAGGCCATTTCGGGGGCAACTATTTCAGGAAAAGCAATTACTTCGAAAATAGAAGAAATAACGGGAAAACTGAAAACCTGTATTGGCAACTGAATCATGGTTTGATTCAACAGGCAGGACGATGTTCATTGTGCCGGGGCGATTTGCATATATCTAAAATAAGCATTAATTTGCTAAACAGTATTTCCGGCTATTAGCCTATATTTAAAAGGAATCCTGATATTTTAAAGGAATGAAACAGGTTCGGTTTATACAAAAAACATTACTGTCAGTACTTTGTTTTCTGGCTTCTTATACAGGAAGTGCAATTCAGAATGAATTGAGCTTTGACTCTTTTTTGCAGGAAGACGGTTTGCCAAATAATCAAATCCAGTGTATTTATCAGGATCAGAAAGGGTGGATGTGGTTTGGTACCAGTCAGGGATTAAGCCGTTTCGATGGCTATCAGTTTGTCAATTTCCTCCATTCGCCGGAAGATAGCACCGGATTTAACGGGACGCTGGTGCGGGTCATTTGTGAAGACCGCAAAGGAAATCTTTTGATCGGAACTGAAAATGGCGGGTTGAATGTGTATGACCGAAACCGGGAATGCTTTTATCATCCGTACAAAAATGACCCTTTTTTCAGATCAAGGGCAATTTCAGTCAATGATATTCGGGAAGATGCAAAGGGGAACCTTTGGCTGGGAACAAATGTCAATCTGGTGATGATTGATACGCTTGGAAATGTAATGCCGGTTTCGAAGGAAACAGATGAAGGTCCGTTCAGCTTCTGGTCCGATTTTGTCAGGGTGCTTGAACTTGACAATACCGGTAAATTGTGGGCAGGTACAAATGAAGGTGTATTTATTTACGATCCTGAAACCAAAATTACCGAACATTTGGATTTGCCTTTTTCCAACGGAGCAACAGATGAAATTTGGGAATTATTTTTGGATATCGATGGAAGCATGTGGGTTGGAACATACTCCAATGGGGCTTTCATTGTTGATCCCATCAGCAGATCGGTACAAAAAGTACAGCTTAAAAAAGTTACCGAGCGGACGGAAACCGTTCGTACTATTTCGCTTGGCGCTTTTGGTAATTACTGGATAGGTACCCGCGGGGGTCTCTATATATACAACAAAACACAGGGGATGGTTGGTTTTTACCGCCACGACGACCGGGAACCTACAAGCCTGATCAACAATTCGGTACTTGATGTTCTGCATGATCAGCGGGGCGAAACCTGGATCGGAACCCGCGGCGGAGTAAACTTGCTGGCAAAAAGCAAACAGCGGTTTCATAGTTTTGGTTCCCATCCGTCGGATAACAAATATCTGAACAGTAGTATTGTATATGCCTTTTGGATAGACGATCAGGATAATATATGGATCGGTACCGAAGATGGTGGAGTTAATATTTATCACCCTCAATCCGGATTATTTACCTACCTGATGGCCAATCCCGACAACCCCAATTCAGTATCTCGGAATTGTATAAAAGCGTTTCTGGATGACAAAAAGGGAAATCTCTGGATTGGTACATTTCTTGGCGGAATTGATGTGCTGAACCTAGAATCGGGCAAATTCACACATTATAAAAATGACCCTTTAAATCCGAATAGTTTGTCGGATAACAGGGTGTGGGATTTTCTCCTGGATAATGAAGGAAACATCTGGGTTGGTACATCGGCGGGTATTAATCGCTTTGATGCCCGTACCAAATCGTTTGTACACTATCCGCAACTGGCAGGACAGGAACAAGTGAACTGGATTGAGATGGACTCGTACAACAATATTTGGATGGGAACGCTTGATGAGGTGATCATCTATAATCTGGGCAGCAAAAATAGTATTCGTTTTGCAGAGTATTCAAGAGCATTTTGGGAAGATTCGAAAGGGAGGTGCTGGATAGCTACGCTCGATAAGGGATTTGCCCGGTATTCGGCTACCGACGGTGCAATCCGATATTATAATACGAACGATGGCTTATCCAATAATCAGGTATTGTGCATTTTAGAAGATAACGACCATTTCCTGTGGATCAGCACATCGAACGGCTTGTCGAAATTCGATCCCGAAACCAATACGTTTCAGAATTATACCAGCAAAGACGGCCTGAAGAACAACCAGTTTACCTACGGAGCAGCTTACAAGTCGGATGACGGGCACCTTCTTTTCGGCAGTATTTCAGGCTTTAATATTTTCGACCCGTCGGAAGTGAAAAGCGATGATGCCAAAGTTCCGCTGATACTCACTGATTTCCGGGTTTTCAATAGGAAAGTGGAGATTAATCCGGGAAAAAAGTCAATCCTGAAGAAAAGCATTTCTGAAACCGACCATCTTGTGTTTGATTACTCGCAAAATGTTTTTACGCTCGAATTTGCAGCATTGAATTACGTAAACAGCGGAAGTAATCTGTACAGTTACTATCTCGAAGGCTTCGACAAGGAGTGGAACGAACCAAGTGTTTCCCGTTCGGCAACATATACCAATCTGAATCCCGGTGATTATATTTTTCATGTAAAAAGGGTAGTTCCCGGTAGTATTGAATCGGGTAACGAATTGCAGGTGCTGATCACTGTTCTTCCTCCATATTGGAAAACCCGATGGTTCAGGTTTTTTATTTTAGTGGTGATTGCAGCGCTGATTTATTTATTGGTTCAATTTCTTCTGTACCGCGAAAAAATAAAAAATGAATTGGTTGTTGAACGGATAAAGGCCAAAAAACTTCATGAGCTGGATATGCTTAAATTGAAGTTTTTTACAAATATATCGCATGAAATTCGGACTCCTCTAACATTGATACTGGCTCCGCTGGAAAAGCTGATCTCGCAAAAATTGCCTCCGGAGGAGGTTAATTCACATCTGGACATCATGTACCGGAACACGAAACATCTGGACCGGCTTATTAACCAATTGCTGGACTTCCGGAAACTGGAGACCGGAAATCTGAAACTGGAACTTTTGCAGGGCGATCTCGTCCGTTTTGTTTCCGACATTGTCCATTCTTTCGATAATTATGCTGAAGAAAAAGAAATAAACCTGAGATTCAATACGCTGAAGAAACGGCTCATGGCCCGGTTCGATGCCGACAAGATTGAAAAAATATTGAATAACCTGCTTTCGAATGCGTTTAAATTCACAGGGAAAGGTGGAAAAATTTCGGTCAACCTGTCCCTGGTCTTTGATTCGAATGAAGAGGACATTTCGAATGAAAATCAGGATAAAGAATATATTGAAATTGTAGTCCGCGATACAGGACAGGGAATTTCGCAGACCAATCTTTCAAAAATATTTAACCGCTTTTTTCAGGCTAATGAACATGCAGTGCAAACCGGAACCGGTATCGGTCTTGCCTTTGTGAAGGAGTTGGTTGAATTGCACAAGGGAAAGGTTTTTGTTGAAAGCAAACCGGGAAAAGGCAGCAAATTTACCGTTCGGATTCCGTATGAGGCTGGAATGGAAGAACCGGTATCCTCGGTATCTGCCGGAACTGTGAAAAAAGAGGTGGAATCCGCCATCGTAGTCACGGAGAAGAACGGAGTTGATCCGGTTCATGCTGAAATTCTGCTCATTGTTGAAGATAACCCCGATGTGCGTTCGCTGATAAAGAGCCATTTTTCGTCGAAATACCAGGTATTGGAAGCAAACGACGGAAAAGAAGGATGGGAAGTTGCATTGAACACGATTCCGGATGTGATAATTAGTGATGTTCTGATGCCTGATGTGGATGGCTATGAGTTTTGCAGAAGGATAAAAAAAGACGAACGAACTTCGCATATTCCGGTGCTGCTATTAACAGCGCTTCATTCAAAAGAACATGAAATAAAAGGTCTTTCGAGCGGTGCAGATGATTACATTACTAAGCCGTTCGACCTTACAATTTTGCAGACAAAGGTTGATAATATGTTATCAATCCGCAATTCGCTGAAAGAAAAGTATTCCGGAGAAATTACACTGCAACCAAGGAATATTGTTATTTCATCGCCCGACGAGAAGTTTTTAAACAGGGTAGTAGAGGTTGTCGAAGAAAATATTTCGGATGCCGATCTTGATATTGAACGTTTTTCCCAGGAGGTCGGGGTGAGCCGTATGCAGCTTTACCGCAAATTGCACGCGTTGACCGATATGACCGTCAAGGAATTCATCCGGAATATCAGGCTGAAAAGGGCTTCGCAATTGTTGTTGCAGGAAAAAATGTCGGTTAGTGAAATAGCCTACGCCGTTGGTTTTAAAGATTTGTCCCACTTCCGGAAATGCTTCCGCGAGATGTATGGAATGAATGCTTCCGAATACATACAAAAAAATTCAACACTCCAATAATCTTCTTTTTTAATTTTATTGTCAAATCACAGATTAATAGCTGTTTGTGGTATTTTGTTTTTGCCGTGGGAAAAATAGCCCCTCATTTTGGGAAATATTTCCCTGTTTGGGGAAGCCTGTCGGTCTTCTTTGGGAAGTAAGAAAATGAGCTTTAAAACCATTCTCCGTAATTTTATCATGAACTAAATTTTGAAAGCTTATGGAAAAAATGCGTAAAGATTTAAAGCGGCTTTCCTGGATCATTGCAATCGTTGTGATCGGATTATTTATCGCACTATTGGTTCTCATAAATATCAGTCTTTAATAATTATTCTGAACAAGAATGCTAAATCTGTTATTCATGAAAAAAAATCTCGTTTTGATATTTATTAGTGGCTTGATTTTTTGCCAATGTACTTTATCGAACAGGACTGATAAAAGCGATGCCGGTAATGACGGACTGCAAATGGCGATTCGGATGGCCGATTCCGAAATGACTTTCTTCCCGAAATGTTCAATGGTTGATTTTGATCCGGAAGGAAAATGGAATTACACAGGCGGGCTAATTGCCATGTCGATGATGGAACTTTGGAAAGAAACAGGGGAAACAAAATATTATGAATATGCCAAAGCTTATGCCGACCAATTTATTTCTGAAGACGGGATAATTTCAGGTTACAAAAGAAGTGATTTCAACATTGATAAGCTAAACTCCGGAAAATTTTTATTTGAGCTATATATTAATACGAAGGATGAACACTACAAAAAAGCCATATTTATTCTTCGCGATCAGTTGAAAGAACATCCGCGTACTTCGGAAGGAGGTTTTTGGCACAAGCTTCGTTACCCTCACCAGATGTGGCTCGACGGCCTGTACATGGGAGCGCCGTTTTATGCACAGTTTGGAAAGGAATTTAACGAGCCGGCAGTGTTTGATGATGTAGTCAACCAGTTTGTTACAGTGCACAAACACACTTTCGACACAATTACCGGGCTAAACTACCACGGCTGGAACGAAAGTAAAGAACAGCAGTGGGCCAACCTGCAAACCGGTTGTTCACCTAATTTCTGGGGTCGTGCAGAGGGCTGGTACGCCATGGCTTTGGTCGATGTCCTTGATTTTATTCCTGAGAATCATTCTGGTAGAACTAAACTACTGGAAATATTGAATCAGGTTGCAGCAGGAATAAAAAGCGTACAGGATAACGAAAGTGGTCTGTGGTACCAGGTACTCGATAAAGGAACACAGAAAGGCAATTATCTGGAGGCATCGGCTTCGTGCATGTTTGTTTACAGCTTGCTGAAAGCCACACGCCTTAATTATATAGATAAAGAATACCGGCTGGTTGCAGAAAAGGGATACGAAGGAATCCTGAAAAACTTCATTGAAGAAAATAACGACGGCACAATCAGCCTGACCAATGTATGTTCTGTTGCCGGACTCGGCGGCACGCCGTATCGCAATGGAACCTACGAATATTATATAGGGGAACCTGTCCGGGATAACGATCCCAAAGGGGTAGGGCCTTTTATTCTTGCAAGTCTTGAAATGAAAATGTAATCAAACCTAATCTTAAATGTATGACAGACTTTAAACATGAAAAACAAAAGAAACTACGCGCAATTTTTTCCCGCGTAGTAATTCTTGTCCTGAGTTTATTTTTGCTGGCAACATCTGCTGTTTTTGCGCAGAATGTTACCGTTAAAGGTAAAGTAACTGATGCCCTGACTCAGGAGGGTATTCCCGGAGCCAACGTGGTGGTCAGGGGAACAACCAACGGGATCATCACCAATTTGGACGGAGAATACGAATTGAGGAATGTTCCTGCGAATGCAACCATAACATTTTCGTTTATCGGTTATGAAACACAGGAAATCCCGCTGAATGGGAAAAATCAATTGAGTGTATCGTTGAAAATAGACACGCAGCAACTGGAAGAAGTAGTTGCCATTGGTTATGGAACGGTGAAAAAGAGAGATATTACCGGCTCGGTAGCCTCTGTAAAGGGAGACGACTTACATGCAATTCCTGTGGCAAACGCTGCCGAAGCAATTACCGGTAAACTGGCGGGTGTGCAGGTTTTATCGACCGAAGGTTCTCCGGATGCTGAAATGCGTATCCGGGTACGTGGTGGCGGTTCCATCACACAGGACAACTCTCCGTTGTTTATCGTTGACGGATTCCCGGTCAACAGCATCTCCGATATCGCAACTTCCGATATTCAGTCGATTGATGTACTGAAAGATGCGTCGTCTACGGCCATTTATGGTTCGCGAGGTGCAAACGGGGTTATCATCGTAACAACCAAAAGTGGTCAGGAAGGAAAGCTTTCTGTAAGTTACAACGCATATATTGGGTATAAAAGAATAGCAAAAAAACTCGATGTTCTTGATCCGGAAGACTATGTGAAATGGCAATACGAATTTGCTGTTTTAGATAATGATATGGATGACCTCAATTCCTACGAAAAATATTTTGGTCCCTATCAGGATATCGATATGTTTGTCGGGCAATCAGGCAACAACTGGCAGGAACAGGTATATGGTCGTACCGGGGAAGTTTTCAATCACGACCTGAGTATTCGCGGTGGAACTAAAAAACTGATGTATTCAGTAAATTATGCTCATGTCGATGAACGGGCAATTATGGTCGGATCGGATTACAAACGTGATAATGTGTCCCTGAAACTTAATAATAAGCCCAACGATAAAGTTGAACTTGCATTTTCAATGCGGTATTCCAATACAAAAATTAATGGTGGTGGCGCCAATGAGCAAAACGAAAAGTCATCAGCAGATTCAAGGTTAAAACACAGCGTGACTTATACACCAATACCCTTAAATGGATTAACCACTGATGACACCGATGAAGAAATTGCCAGCTATTTAATCAACCCGATAATAGCAAATGAGGATAATGACCGTGCACAGGAACGGAAAAATTATAACATGGCTGGTAGTTTTTCATGGGAAATTATAGATAACCTCAAATTCAAGACAGAAGTCGGTTTAGATAACTACAATTACAATGACAATCGTTTTTACGGTGTAACAACCTACTATGTTGACAATGCTCCTGCTTCTGAAAATCAGGGCCAACCTGCTGTTATTTTACGGGACAGGAAAGAGGAACGATTCAGAAATACAAATACCCTGAGTTATGATTTCAAAGACTTTTTGAGTGAAGATCATAAAGCCATGTTGTTGTTGGGGCACGAAATGATCGAAACCAACATTCAGGAACTTACGGCTACGATACACGGATTTCCAACCTTGTTTACTTTTGATGAAGCACAAAAACTGACGACACAAGGAATTCCTTTTTCTACGGATAATAATTACAGTCCCGATGATAAACTGTTATCTTTCTTTGGTCGGTTGAATTACGATTATAAGAATAAATACCTTCTTTCTGCGACTTTCCGTGCCGATGGTTCCAGTAGGTTTTCGGATGGCAACCGTTGGGGATATTTCCCTTCAGCAGCAGTTGCCTGGCGGGTTTCAGAAGAAAATTTCATGGAAAAAACTTCATCTTGGTTAGATGATTTGAAATTACGTTTGAGCTATGGTACTGCCGGAAATAATATTATTCCATCCGGACAGATGACCCAATCTTTTGTGTCGAACACTACTGCCTGGATCAACGGTTTTGATAGCTTTTGGTCAGCATCAAAAACAATGGCCAATCCCGATTTAAAATGGGAAACTACTTATACCCGAAATATTGGATTGGATTTTTCGCTTTTCAAAAGCAAAGTCAATGGTAGCTTCGAAGCCTATTTGAACAACACGGAAGATCTTCTGATTGAATTCCCGGTAGCAGGTACTGGTTATGATACACAATACCGGAATATGGGTGAAACAGAAAATAAAGGAATAGAGCTGTCAATTAACTGGCTGGCCATCGATAAAAAAGACTTTGGTTTGAATTTCAATTTTAACATTGGCTTCAATAAAAATGAAATCAAATCTTTGGGCGTTATGGAAAACTTTGGCGCTGAAACAGGATGGGCTTCAACAGAAATCGGTACCGATTTTTGGATTGCCAAAGGTGGTTCGGTAGGTGAGATGTATGGATATCGTTCGGATGGCCGATATGAAGTGTCTGACTTCACAGGATACGACGCTGACGAAGAAAAATGGATACTGAAAGAGGGAGTTGCCGATGCCTCTGGTGTAATTGGCACACTTCGTCCGGGTATGGTAAAACTTCAGAATATGGTTGGAGACGATAACAAAATTACGATTGACGACCGTACCATTATTGGTGATGCCAACCCATTAAATACCGGCGGTTTTACAATCAACGGACGCGTATATGGTTTTGACTTATCTGCTGTTTTTAACTGGAGTTATGGAAATGATATTTACAATGCCAATAAAATTGAATATACCACATTAACTCCGCGGTACCAATACCGGAATCTGATCGAAATGATGGGAGAAGGAAAACGATGGACAAACATCGATCCTGCAACAGGGAACTTGGTGAACGACCCTTCTGTTTTGGCAAGTATGAACGCCAATACAACCATGTGGTCACCTTATATGAGTAGGTACGTATTTAGCGACTGGGCTGTTGAAGATGGTTCGTTCCTTCGTTTGAGCACATTAACATTAGGATACACCGTTCCATCGACATTAACTAGGAAGGTAAATATTCAGAATCTTCGGTTTTATGTAACCGGGTATAATGTATTCCTGCTTACCGATTATTCTGGCTTCGATCCTGAAGTTTCAACCCGTAGAAGAACGGCTTTGACTCCCGGAGTTGATTATTCGGCCTATCCAAGGAGCAGACAAATTGTTTTTGGATTAAACCTCAATTTTTAACCTGATTTATCTTATTGAATATGAAAAAAATAAAATACATAATCGGAATAGTGATTGCAGGAGCAATGATGTCGTGCAGTGACTACCTGGAAGCGCCTACAAAGTCTTCGTTGGATGAATCGGTTATCTTCTCAACCCCCGACCTGGCAAAAGGTGCTGTTGATGGCATTAAAATTCCATTTGGAGAAACAAACTCGTACCGCGGCCGGTTTTTGCCATGGTATGGAATGAATACCGATATCGAGTGGTACAATTCTTCGGAAAAAGTAGGTGACGGGAGTGCCGACCTTGCCGTGTATTTTGCCACGCCCAGCAACAGCAATATGAATACAACAAACAATGCCTGGGCACAAATGTATTCCGGAATTGAACGTGCAAATATTTGCATCCGGGGTTTGAGGGCGTATGGTAATCCCGAACCGGGAACCGAATTAGGCTATTTGCTTGGTGAATCCCTGACTCTGAGAGCCGTAATTTATGCTGATCTGTTACGGGCATGGGGCGATGTTGTGGCCCGGTTCGAACCGATAAATTCTGAAACGATGTATCTTCCAAAAACCAATCGCGATGAAATTTACAAGCAATTGATCGCCGATTTGGAAGAAGCATCAACCTTGGTTCCATGGCCAAACGAAACAAGTAATACTGCTTCTATCGAGCGGGTAAACAAAGCTTTTGTAAAAGGTCTGCGTGCACGTCTTTGTATGGTTGCCAGCGGATATTCCCAATATCCCGATGGGATCAGAAGGAGTACAGATCCGGAATTGACGGTGGCAAAAATGTATCCCATTGCTTATCAGGAATGCCTCGATATTATAAACAGCGGTACTTGTAAACTTGAAACTTCCTTCGAAACGGTTTTCAAAAAGAATTGTCAGGATAATGTTGCCGCCGGAGGTGAAGGTTTGTGGGAAATCCCGTTTTCCGACGGAAGAGGACGTATGTTGTTCACCTTTGCCATCAAGCATAACAGCATTGACCAGTATACCGGCCAGGCTCGCGGAGGAAGCGCCGGTCCGGTGCCTTATCTGTTCTACGATTACGATGTAAAAGATACACGGCGCGATGTTACAGTGGTTCCTTACGAATGGGGTAAAGCCGTGAATGGCATTTCCCAGCAGGTGTTGCTTAGCCTGAATAAATGGAGTTTCGGCAAATTTCGCTATGAGTGGATGAACCGGATTGTAACTTCAACCAACGATGATGGTGTCAATAAACAGTACATGAGGTACGCCGAAGTAATAATGATGGCCGCCGAAACGGCAAATGAGTTACAGGGACCATCTGCTGCTGCTCCCTATCTGAAAATGATTCGTCAACGGGCTTTCCCGTCAGGCGTGTGGGCTGCCAAAGTAGATGCTTACGTGAATGCTTTAACGACTAAAGATGCGATGTTAAAAGCTATTGTCGAAGAGCATAAATTCGAATTCTGCGGTGAAATGGTACGGAAAGAGGCATTAATCCGCTGGAATTTGCTGAAAACAAAACTGGATGAAGCCAAGACTAAAATGTATGCTTTGAGAGATCGGTCTGGTGCCTATTCCGATGTTCCTGAGAAACTTTATTACAAGTACGCTTCCAATGGAGAATCTCTTGTAATTTATGGACTTAACAGAGGCGAAACAGCAGATAAATCTTCGGAATACGAATACAACGTATCATTTGTAGCTCCATCGAAACTGGTCGATTCAAAAATTGAAGCCATTTATGCCCGGAACCCTGACCAATGGCAATTCTGGCCAATCTGGCAGGTATTTCTGGATGCCAGCAACGGACAATTGGTAAATGATTATGGATACTAATAAATTGATGTTTATGAAAAGAATATTAAAAAATATAGGATTTATTATCGGGCTGTTTTCCTTGTTCTTTATGGCTTCATGTGAGGATAAAATTGACCCGGTTGTTGAGTCACTTGAATTTGACAGAGCTTTCTCGCCGATTGGCATAGAAGTAAAGATCAGGAATAAAACAACGGCCGAATTTAACCTGACTGTTCGCGATGATGCAAGTTATTACGTGATCGAATTAAGCGAGGACAATTTGCAGTTCAATACGATTGTTAAAACGGCAAATGTAAAACCTGAAGAATTGCCTTACAGCATGTTGCTGGACGGTGAAACCACATACTCGGCACGTGTTAAGGCAGTTAGCAACAGCGGTGCCAGCGATTCCAAATGGGTGACCGGCATTTTCAGTACTGAAGCTGAAAATATATTTGCAGCAGTGGCAGGCGATGATATTAAAGCAACCAGCGTTACGTTGAAATGGCCTGCCGCCAGCGATGTTACCCATTTTATCATCACCCCGGGAAATACCGAACGGACTATTACTGTTCCGGAAAAAGCAGCAGGACAGGCTACAATTACAGGGCTTACCGGAGAAACAGAATACACGGTAAAGATGATGAAAGGAACCAAGCAAAGAGGGCTGGTAACATTTAAAACACTGATTGATATTGGAGATGCAACGGCTGTGCATCCCGAAGATGATCTAAATGCAATGGTTGCAGCGGCAGCAGACGGCGCTGTACTTGTTCTGTTCCCGGGCGAATACCTGGCTTATACCGGAAAGATTACGCTGAATAAATCCATTTCAATAAAAGGATTGTATCCGCACAACAAGCCGTTAATACATATTCAGTTTGTACTTGAAACCGGCGTGCAGGCATTTGAAATACGGGATGTTGAAATGGACGGTCTTTTTATTGATCCAGCTACAACGCTCGAAACAAAACTCGACCATGCATTCCAGTACAATACAGCAGGTACTGATTACGGAAGTCTGAAAGTAAATGGTTGTACCATTCACGATTATCTCAAATCATTATTCTCTGCAAGTAGCATTGCAGCAACGGTTGCCGGCATTTCAATGGATAACAGCGTCGTGACAAATGTCTTAACCGATGGAGCAGATTGTATCGATTTCAGGACCAGTTACCTTGCCAGCCTGAGCCTGAAAAACAGTACATTTAATAATTGCGCCCCGGCCCGCGATTTTATCCGGCTCGACGATGCTTCTGGTACTTATCCGGGTAAGGTAAGCGCTGTGCTGATTGATCATTGTACTCTTTTTGGAGTATCAAACAGTACTTCCAGGAGAATTTTATATGTTCGTTTTAAAACAAACACATTGACTGTTACCAACAGCATTATTGCCGGAACTGCCGGATATTATACAAACCAATCAACTTCTGCGCAGCCCGAATGTTCGAAGAACAATTATTTTAATGCGCCTGGTTTTATTACCGGAGGTTCAACTGTCAGTGGGGCCAAGTTTGATATATCAGGCACTCATACTTTATTGGATCCGGGTTTTGTAAATGCAGCGTCAGGTAACTTTAAAATTACCAACCAAACGTTGATTGACAATGCGATTGGTGATCCTCGCTGGAGACAGTAATTAGACGATTTTAATTTATACTGATTTTTTGAAAACTTAGAACTGAAGAACAGAGAGGCTGTCCAAAAAGTCTGGAATAGAGTCATCCCGAACTTGTTTCGGGACCTCATCTTTCTAATAATCAGACCCTGAAATAAATTCAGGGTGACGCGAATTGCGGATTTTAGAACTTTTAGGACAGCCTCCTTTCTTTTTTTACTTCCGGCTAAAAGATATTTCCTTTTAGTCGTTCAATTATTCAGAAAATATCTGACGGGCTTAATTATTTCAAACGAACAGAGGGTGATTATACGATTTCTACATATTGCTTTATTCCTTTTTTCTACTGTTCTTGTTTACGGACAAACCGTCAATTTGCCTGCATTTCCCGGAGCTGAAGGATTCGGGAAATATGCAACAGGAGGCAGGGGAGGCGCGGTTATTTATGTAACTACGATGGACGACCATTCTTCCCCGGGTTCATTGCGGTATGCTGTAGCCCTGACTGGCGCACGCATTGTTTTGTTTAAAGTTTCAGGTACCATCAAATTAAAATCGGCTCTGAAAATTACCAACGGAAACCTTACCATTGCAGGGCAAACCGCTCCCGGAGATGGAATTTGCATTCGCGATTATCCGGTTGAAGTGAGTGCCGATAATGTAGTTATTCGCTTTATTCGTTTCCGCATGGGCGACGAAACACAACAAGAAAATGATGCTTTGTGGGGGCGCAATCATAAAAATATTCTGATCGACCATTGCTCTGTAAGTTGGAGTACCGATGAATGTTCATCGTTCTATGACAATGAAAATTTCACTATGCAGTGGTGTATTGTTTCCGAAAGTCTCCGGAATTCTGTTCATGGCAAAGGTGCACATGGATATGGCGGTATCTGGGGCGGCAAAAATGCTTCGTTCCATCATAATTTACTGGCCGGTCACGACAGCCGCAATCCTCGTTTTTGCGGTAGCCGTTATTCCAATAATGCGGCTGCTGAGTTGGTCGACTTTCGTAACAATGTAATTTATAACTGGGGAAGCAACACAACGTATGGCGCCGAAGGAGGCAATTACAATATGGTGAATAATTATTATAAGGCGGGCCCGGCTACTTCATCATCCTCAAAATTCAGAATACTACAACCGTATGCCGACGATGGTACGAATAGTCAAAAGGCCGGTATTTACGGTAAATTTTATGTCTCCGGAAATTATGTCTCCGGAAGTTCTGCTGTTTCAAACGACAATTGGCAGGGTGTTTCGCTTCATTCATCGTTTGGTTCGTATGCCGCCGGGGTAACAAAAAACGACATCAAGGCTGAAACCGCTTTTTTGTTTGCTACCGTTACCACACACGATGCGCCGGTTGCGTATGAAAATGTACTTGCTTATGCAGGCACCAGCCTGAAACGCGATACGGTTGACAGGCGGATAATACACGATACACGTACCGGTACTGCCACTTTTATGACTGGTGGAAACGGAAGTTCGAACGGAATTATTGATACCCAAAGTGCGGTTGGCGGCTGGCCCGAACTGAAATCGGCTGATGCCCCGTTGGATACCGATGCCGACGGAATGCCCGATACCTGGGAAGATGCAAAAGGTTTGAACAAAAACAGTGCGTCCGATGCACAGCTAAAAACAGTTGACGGCGAATATCCAAATGTTGAAGTTTATATTAATAGTCTGGTTTCCGGTATTATTGAGAATCAAAATAAGGGTGGGGTTATAACTTTTGCTTCCGGGTTAACGAAAAGCAAAAATCAGGCGGAGCTGTTTTATAACCATTCGTCCGGCGAATTGAATATCCATCATGAAAATGCAATTGAAAATGTGCAGATTTATTCGCTTACCGGAAGTGTAATGAAAGCAATTCATGGTGGTGGTTCCAAACAGTTGAAAATCCGGTTGGGAGAGCTGCCCGACGGAATTTATCTGGTTCGTATTCAGGATGAACAAAATAAAGTATTCTCAGCAAAAGTTGTAAAATAAGTTTGGCCTGATCATATTATAGAATAAAATATTGAAAAAATGATACGGTTAAAAATTGCAATAATAGTACTGTTGACTGCTTCTTTTCAAGGAGTTTCCGGAATGTCGGATATTCAATGCGATTTTGTGGTTGCGACGGATGGTTGCGGCGATTTTGCAACGGTTCATGATGCGATAATTGCGGTTCCCGATTACCGGAAAAATACGACGATCATTTTCCTGAAAAACGGAGTTTATAAAGAAAAACTGATCCTTCCGTCCTCGAAAAATATGGTTACCCTGATTGGTGAAAGCGTTGAGAAAACCATCATTACCTGCGACGACTACGCTTCGAAAAAGAATATCTTCGGCGAAGAAATGGGAACAACAGGTTCATCTGGTTTTTTTATTTTTGGCAACGATTTTACAGCCGAAAATATTACTTTCGAGAATTCAGCGGGACCAGTGGGGCAGGCCGTTGCAGTTCGTGTGGATGGCGATCCTATTTATTTCAATAATTGCCGTTTTCTGGGCTTTCAGGATACCCTTTATCCGCATGGCGAGAAAAGCCGCCAGTATTATAAAAATTGTCGTATCGAAGGAACTGTCGATTTTATTTTTGGCTGGTCGACCGCCGTTTTCGATAGTTGTGAAATTTTTTGCAAAGCGCCCGGTTATGTCACTGCCGCTTCTACACTGCCGGAAACTGCGTTTGGTTTTATTTTTCTGAACTGCAAAATTCATGGAAGCGCTCCTGTTCAATCGGTTTATTTGGGGCGACCGTGGCGCCCGTATGCAAAAACAGCCTTCATCGAATGCGAATTAGGCGAAGTAATAAAACCCGAAGGGTGGCACAACTGGAATAAAAAAGAGGCAGAACAAACCGTTTGTTATGCCGAATATAAAAACACCGGAGCGGGTGCAAATCCCGAAAGCCGGGTGTCGTGGTCAAAACAACTAACGGATGAAGAACGGGAAAAATACACATTGGAAAATATCTTCGAAGGGTGGATTCCCGGAAAACCATTTAAAGAACCGTCGAAATAAAGAGATTGAATATGAAATAGCCATAAGAGCCAAAGCTCATACAAACCGAGAATGATGATTTATGGCTATTCCATGCGTTGGTTACTTAATTGAAAAACAAAAGTTAATACGAAAATTTTTCGATCAACTTTGAAAAAATGAACACATGAAACTGAATGTAAATCTGTCGTTGATCGTTGTATTATCCTTTGTGTTTGGTTCTGGTTCAGCACAGCGGATAAAAACTGAAAATTCAACCGTTTCAAAGGTTTGGGTGGCCGATAATGGCGACGGAACCTATAAAAATCCGATTTTACATGCCGATTACTCCGATCCGGATGCGATTCGGGTTGGCGACGATTTTTATATGACAGCCTCTTCGTTCAACTGCGTACCTGGTTTGCCAATCCTGCATTCAACAGATTTGGTCAATTGGGAATTGATTTCGTATGCGTTGCCGAAGCAACCTCCGTTTGACGTGTTCGACAAACCGCAGCACGGCAATGGTGTGTGGGCTCCCTGCATCCGCCACCATAAGGGCGAATTTTATATTTATTACCCTGATCCTGATTTTGGAATATACCTCACAAAAGCTACCGGTGCAAAAGGTCCGTGGTCGGAACCTCTTTTGGTAAAAGAAGGAAAAGGCCTGATTGATCCATCGCCGCTTTGGGACGATGACGGGAATGCCTATCTTGTTTTTGCGCTTGCCGGAAGCCGTGCCGGGGTGAAAAGTATTTTGCTGGTCAGCCGAATGAAGGCTGATGGCACTGAACTTTTGGGCGATCCGGTGATGGTGTTCGATGGACACAAAAACCATCCGACAGTGGAAGGCCCAAAATTTTACAAGCGAAACGGCTGTTATTACATTTTTGCACCTGCGGGCGGTGTTTCGACCGGTTGGCAACTGGTATTGCGTTCGAAGAATGTGTTTGGTCCATACGAAGAGAAAATAGTTTTGGAACAAGGTTCCACTACAATCAATGGTCCGCATCAGGGAGCATGGGTTGATACTTCGACCGGTGGAGACTGGTTTATCCATTTTCAGGATAAGGGAGCTTATGGACGAATTGTGCATCTGCAACCGGTGAAATGGGAAAACGACTGGCCTGTAATCGGAGTTGATTACGACGGCAATGGAATTGGTGAACCGGTTTCAGATTATAAAAAATCAGACGCAGGCACGAAATCAACGGTGATCACTCCACCTGAAAACGATGAGTTTGACACTCCTCAATTGAGTTTGCAATGGCAATGGCATGCCAATCCGCAACTTATGTGGGGTTTCTCAACCGGGAATATGGGTTTCTATCGTTTGAATTGCATCCCGAAAACCGATAATTTCGTGAATTTGTGGACCGTCCCGAATTTACTGCTTCAGAAATTTCCGGCAGAGGAATTTACCGCGACGGCAAAACTGACTTTCAATCATCGGTTCGATGGAGAGGAAATTGGTTTTGTGGTGATGGGCGACAGCTATCAGTTCGTCTCGCTGAAAAGGCTCGATGGAAAACTTATTCTTCGGGTTGTAAAATGCGATAATGCCAGAACGGGCAGTGTTGAAAAGGAACTTTTTCAGAAGGAATTTCCGGCAAATACCGTTTATTTCCGGATAAAAATAAAGAGCGGGGCCCTTTGCAGTTTCAGCTTCAGTATGGATGGGAAGAAATTTACGGAAGCAGGAGAAGCTTTTCGTGCGGTTCCCGGGCGTTGGATTGGCGCGAAAATCGGTTTCTTTGCTCTGCGGGACGGGGTAATTAACGATGCCGGAAATGCCGACATCGACTGGTTCAGAATAGAAAAATAAAGACAAAAAGATAAACTATGAAGACGATGGGGGAAATAAAGAGAAGTTGGTTCATCCTGTATCTGTTTGCTGCTTTTGCATGCAATGAAAAAGCAGCAGATAACCGGGAAAAGGATGATTTATATGAAGGGCTTGAGTTTGAAATGCCCATTATAAAAGAACCGGTAATTCCTGATCTTTCGGTTTCCATAACCGATTTTGGAGCGGTCAGCGATGGGTATACGCTAAATACACAGGCTTTTGCCGATGCCATTCAATATGTGACTGATAAAGGCGGGGGTAAAATTGTAATTCCTCGGGGTATATGGCTTACCGGCCCCATTATTTTGAAAAACAACCTCAATATTCATGCTGAAGCCGGGGCTTTGGTCGTTTTTAGCAAGGATAAAAATTTGTACCCGCTTATTGAAACCAGCTTCGAAGGATTGAATACGGTTCGCTGTCTTTCCCCGATTTACGGGAAAAATCTTGAGAATATTGCGTTTACGGGAGAAGGGGTTTTCGATGGTTCGGGTGAAGCATGGCGATTTGTAAAACGTTCGAAGCTGACTGAATCGCAATGGAAGGATTTGGTGGCTTCCGGTGGCATTGTTGATGAAAAAGGAAATAACTGGTATCCATCTGAGAGTTTTAAAAAAGGAGCTGAAATAAGCGATATGAATGTTCCCCGCCAGTTCAGTAAAAAGGAAGAATATGAGCCGATAAAAGATTTTTTGCGTCCGGTGATGGTCAGTTTAGTGAGCTGTAAAAATGTATTATTTGATGGCCCTGTGTTCCAAAATTCGCCGGCATGGTGCATTCATCCGCTGATGTGCGAAAATCTGATCATCCGGAATATTGATGTTCGTAATCCCTGGTTCTCGCAAAACGGCGATGGGATCGATATTGAATCGTGCAAAAACAGCGTTGTTTACAATTGTACTTTCGATGTGGGCGATGACGCGATTTGCATCAAATCGGGCAAAGACAAGGATGGCCGCGACAGGGCAATGCCTACCGAAAACTTGATTATAAAAAATTGTATCGTTTATCACGGGCACGGTGGTGTTACTGTGGGTAGCGAAATGTCGGGTGGAGTGAAAAACATGCACGTTTCGGACTGTACGTTCATTGGCACCGATGTTGGTCTCCGGTTTAAAAGTAATCGTGGCCGGGGCGGAGTTGTCGAGGGAATCTATATTTCGGACGTCAATATGATGAATATTCCGACCAATGCAATTTCGTTCGACTTGTATTATGGCGGCCTTTCTGTTTCAGAAATGTTGGCAAGCGATCAGGAAATGAATATTCAGGTTGACACAATTCCTGAAGTTTCGGAAGAAACGCCGCAGTTTAAGGACATTATCATCAGAAATGTAACTTGCAAAGGCGCTTTGCAGGGCATTTATTTGCAGGGGCTTCCCGAAATGAACCTCGAAAATATCGTTCTTGAAAATATTAATATGGAAGCCGATAACGGCCTGTTTTGCATGGATGTAAATGGTGTGACGATCCGTAATTTGTTTCTGAGAACGAAAAAACTTCCGGCTTTTGATTTTTATAATTCGAAGAATATTTCAATAAAAGAACTTGTTTTGCCTGAATCGGAACAACCGGTCATTTCTGTAAATGGCGAAAGAACTGAAAATGTAACTATTGAAGTTATTTCGGATAAAGAACCTGATAAATATCTGATTTTGGGAGAAAAGGTTAATGCAGAAATGGTTCATGTAAAAAAGCACTAAACGATGATAAAAAGACTGACAATTTTGTTTTTGCTGTTTCCGCTTTGCATGCAGGCGCAGCAGTTGGCTTTTCCCGGGGCCGAAGGTTTTGGCCGTTTTACAAGCGGCGGGAGAGGAGGCGATGTGTACATTGTTAATAATTTAAACGATGAAATTAAAAATTCACCGGAAGGTTCATTGCGTTGGGCAATCAATAAAAAAGGGGCACGAACCATCGTTTTTGCTGTTTCCGGAACCATCTCGCTGAAAGGTCCGCTGAAAGTGAAAAACGGCGACCTGACCATTGCCGGACAAACAGCTCCCGGTGATGGCATTTGTCTGAAGAATTACACATTTACCATAGGAGCCAATAATGTGATCGTACGCCACATACGTTTTCGTTGCGGCGACGAAACCTTGCAAAGCAGCGCCCAGGATGCAATGAATGGCAAGGACTCTGAAAATATAATCATCGATCATTGTTCGCTGAGCTGGTCGGTTGACGAAACAGGTTCGTTTTACGACAACAAAAATTTCACTTTGCAATGGTGCATTTTGAGTGAAAGCCTCTACAAGTCGGGGCACGAAAAAGGCGAACATGGATACGGCGGAATTTGGGGTGGGGAAGGAGCCAGTTTTCATCACAATCTGCTGGCGCATCACACCAGCCGGTTGCCCCGGTTTAACGGCGCCCGTTTTTCGACCAAACCGGAAACCGAACTGGTTGATTATCGAAATAATGTAATTTTTAACTGGGGCTTTCAAAACGCTTATGGAGGCGAAGAAGGCAGGCAAAACATGGTGAATAATTATTACAAGGTTGGTCCGGCTGCAAAAAAAGGTGAACTTCAGTACCGGATTTTAGCTCTGACACAGGAATTCTATGATCCGAAAATCAATCCTGATACGCTTGGAGCCGGGCTGTTTTTTATCGATGGAAATGTGGTGGAAGGGTTTCCGGATGCAACCAGCGATAACTGGAAATATGGCGTGCAAAAAGCTACCCCGGAACAAAAACTGAAATCGAAAGTTAGTACGCCGTTCCCTTTTGAACCGATAACTACTCAGCCTGCAAAAGAGGCGTATCATTTGGTTTTAAAGCAAGCCGGGGCTATCAAGCCGAAGCGGGATGTTGTTGACCAGCGGATTGTGAAAGAAGTGAAAACCGGTACCTGTAAATATGGAGGCAATTGGGGTGCGAAATCAGGAATTATTGACAGCCAGAAATCGGTGGGCGGATGGCCTGTGCTGAAATCGGTTCCTGCCCCAAAAGACAGTGACTGCGATGGAATGCCCGACCGGTGGGAAAAACGAAAAGGTTTAAATCCGCTTGATGCTGCCGACCGAAACGTTGACCGGGATAATGACGGCTATACCAATCTGGAGGAATATTTGAATGAATTAGCCCGGTAATTTTTAGCAAAATCAATTTCCGAAAACAGATAGTTTTAAAAAATTTCAGGTGTAAAGCAGAATTTTAGTAATTTGCGCAATCGGTTGCAATATGTATTCCATGCTGTAAGTATAACCAATAAATAATCACTTTATGACCTTCAGGATTTTATCGATATTGTTTTTCGTGTTGCTGTTTAAAAGTTCTTTCTGCCAGGAAAAAATAAATGTATTTACCATCGGCGATTCGACTATGGCGAATAAAAAAGCTGAAGTTTTTCCGGAAACCGGCTGGGGGCAAGTACTCTATCAATTTTTCGATGATCAGGTGGTCGTTCATAACCATGCAATGAACGGGCGCAGTTCAAAGAGTTTCATTGATGAAGGCCGCTGGCAGGTAGTGCTCGACAGTCTTCAGAAAGGTGATTATGTATTTATTCAGTTTGGTCACAACGACCAGAAAATACAATCGCCTGAACGCTATACTGAACCTTTTGGAGGCTACACTGAAAATCTTACGAAATATATTACTGAAAGCCGCGACAAAGGAGCAATTCCTGTTCTTTTTACTTCGATTGCTCGCCGGAAATTCAATGAGAAAGGGAAATTGGAAGATACGCACGGCGATTACCCGGCAGCCATGCGGAAACTGGCCAGGAAAATGGATGTGCCGCTGGTCGATCTTCAAAAAAGTACCGGGAAACTGGTTCAATCGCTGGGTGACGAAAAATCGAAAAGTTTGTATTTGTGGACCGAAGCTAACGATCGCTTTCCGGAAGGCCGAAAAGATAATTCTCATTTATGCGTTGACGGCGCCCGTAAATTTGCTTCACTGGCCGTTCAGGAACTGAAAAAACTTCCGGTAGGATTGGCAAAACATGTAGTCGAAAAACAAAAAGTGGTTGGCCTCGATAACTGGTTCAATCGCGAATACCACAAAAAAACCGGCCAGTTGTATCATTACACCTGGACCGATACCGAGAACAGTGGCTTTTCGCAACTGGGCGACCTGTTTAAAAACCAGGGCAGTGTGCTTAAAACAATTGGACGGGAACCTTCGAAAGCTGCCTTGGGCTATCTTGATGTTTTTATTATTGTTGATCCCGACACAACGACTGAGAGTAAAAATCCAAATTATATCAATCCGGAATCAATCAATTCAATTAAAAACTGGGTGAGTAATGGCGGTGTCCTATTGCTGATGGCCAACGACGGACCAAATTGTGAGTTTACCCATTTCAACCAACTGGCCGAAACATTTGGGTTTCGTTTTGTTCCGTTAACCCTGAACCCGGTTCTCAACCGCGACTGGGAAATGGGTGCAGAAACCAATTTGCCTGATCATCCGCTTTTCAAAGGTGTCAGCAAAATATACATGAAAGAAGTTGCTCCTGTCAAACTCAGCGGCGACGCCCGTCCTGTTTTGGCCGATAACGGCAATGTGTATATTGCTGAAACTTCGTATGGCAAGGGAAAAGTGCTGGCCATTGGCGATCCGTGGCTGTACAACGAGTACATCGGGCATAAGCTGTTGCCCGAATCGTTCGAAAATAACAAAGCTGCTCAGAACCTTGTTGACTATTTATTGTCGGCAGTGAAAGAATAGATGTACAAATATTCAACGATTTTTTATTTCGGTATAAAAACCGAAACGTCGATTAATACGTGTAAAATATCGATAAAATAGCGGTATCTGTCCGGATGATTTGACTAGTCCTGTTTTTCAGGCAATATTTGATTTCTGTATTGCGTAATAACAGAAATCAAAAACTAGAAAACAATGGTCAGAAAAATTCAGATCGCATTATTTTGCATGTTATTTTCATTGGTTGGATTTTCCCAGTCACGTTTCTTTGTGAACCTTAACGGTGGACTTGATTTTAACACCAACAAGTATTTCAGTCCGAATGGTTACGAAAAGTTTGAGGATGGACAAACAGATTTCAACTATGGTTTGGATCTTGGCTACCGCCTGAATGATTGGTTCCGTTTTCGTCTGGAATTTGGTTACAACGAGTTCAGCTACGGACAGCGCCCTTCTTCAACAGTCGATATTCTTGAAACAGAAATGACCCTGAATTGCATGGATATCAATCCCCGGCTTGATTTCAGGGTTTGGAACAAGAATAAATTTGAATTATTTCTGAGTCCCGGATTGCGTTTGGAATATGTTATGAACGCTGATCAGGAGTCAATCCGTGCGGATGGCGCAATTTCAACCCGAAATTACATCAGTACTGATTACAAGGATGCCATGTCGGGATTTGTAGGGGGAGTGATTTTTAAATACAACCTGACAAAGCATTTGGGATTCACTCTTTCACCGGATTATACTGTTTTCTTCGATAAATTGTATGATAAAAATGACGGGGCCTTGCAACGTTTCAACACAAATTTCGGGGTTGAATGGACATTTTAACTGATTGATATATTTCGGATGCAAATGCCGGTGAAGATTAAAAGCTCCCGGCATTTTATTTTTCTTCTGCTTTGGTTTGTTCCAGCCGCAATAGTTTGGCTTTTCTCTCTTTTAGCTTTTTTATGTAAATATCCGTTTGGTTTCTGAACGAGCTTTGGTACGATTTCGCTGCCCATACGATGGCATCATCAACCCTGCCATCGAGTTCGCTGGCAAGTGCCATGTTGAATTCGGCCTTACTGCGTACCGACCGGTTTTTGCTTTCTGTCAGCGGCTGCCAGTATTCTGCAAGTTGTGCCCAGTCGCTCGCATCAATCAATTTCTGTTCTGTTTTGTTCTTTTTGTCGATAATGAAAATACCTCTTTCGTCGGGTACCCAGGAAGGCGAAATATAACCGTCCAAATCCAGCGCTACTTTAATGCCGGTAGCTATTAGTCCCTTTTTTATACTTCCCAGATTTTTGAAAAGAGTTCGCTGATCGACATCGCCGTTTTCCCAGAAAATGGTATCGGAGATGAAAAATTGCCCGACAATTTCCTTTTTTTCAGGATAATAGATTCTGAAAAATGAATTGTAAATAACATCGAATGATGCGTAGAAATAAGAATAATTTGCTGACCCATCAGGTAATATATGGTCGACTTCTGCCTGGAAACGGGTATTCACACGGTTCACATATTTTTCCATTACCAACAGGGCGTCGGTATTGTAGGTTTTGCATACTTCACCCACGTAATCCCAATCCAGTGGTTGTTCAATTATGTAATATTTCGAATCTTTCGGAATATTCCGTTCAACCGGTATCACTACGTCGAAGCGGCCCGATTCGTAAATCAGTTCCCCGATGGCCTGCAAACAGGTATCCGAAGCCATGCTGTCGAGCACGTTGGTATTGACATTGAACTCTTTTCTGTAAAAATACCGTTGCAGTGAATCTTCATTGAAATTGATGAATTCGCCGCTCATTGAGCGATTCATCAGAGTCAGACTCTGTATTTCTTCGGGTATCTGTATTTTCGCAGGATACTGGTTTTCAATAGTAACTGAGCGAAACGGTGAACACGACAATGCAGCGACAGCAATGATTGTCAGAAAAATATATGAAAGATGACTTCGTGACATGGCTAATCAGTTTAATAAATTCCCCAGTACTTTCTCAAAAACCATTCCAATCCGAATATCAAAATGATCAGCGCAAAAAGCCATTTTGAATTCAGTAATTCGTTTTGTGTGAAATGTACAAATTTATCAGGTTTTATCTTTTCATTCGACTTTATTTCAGAAAACAATTGATCTTGTTTTTCAGGAAGAAAGAAACGGCCTCCGCTTTCGTATGCCAGTTGGTAAAGAATCTGGTGGTTAGCGACTGTTTGCTGTTCTTCCAGGTTTATCCGTACCACCCTGAAATTACCGTTCTGTCGAAATTCTTTGTTCCCTAGCGTTGTTAAGGCTTCCATCCGGTAAATGCCGGCTTCCGGTTTTCCCAGATTTAACGAATACTTGTTTCCTGTTTTGTCGAAAATAAACCGGAATTCAGAAATGCTGTCTTTTTGCAAAATCATCGAAACATCCGGTGAGTTGACAAGTTCGTAGCTGTCGTTGTACAATTCGGCTCCAATTACAACATCTTCATTTTCAGAATACACGGTAGAATAGAACAACTTAAAATTTTCATCGTTTTCTTTTAAAACGAGATAATTGAAAATCTTGTATAGAAATTCATTGATTGTTTTGTGCTGATGGTTCATGTTGTAATCGTGAATCCTCCAGCGCCAAATTCCTTCGCCGAGAATATATCCGACTTTTCGCCCATCCAGGCTTCCAAGAGCAACCAACGGGTTATTTGTAGTTATTCCTTTAATTTTTTGCCTGCCCAACACCTGAAAATTGCTGTTCATACTGAATTCGGTATATGGGACATAAACCGGAGGAAAACTTTCAAGGTTTTCGGCATATTCATTTTCAATTCTGAAAAGCGAAAAATCCTTGTTATAGGCAATCTGGCTTTCGCTGAACCCATTTGCCGGGGGTGAGCTGATGCCCAATTGAAGATTATTTAACTGCGGAAGACTGGTCGTTCCGCCGACTACGAACAGCAATGGTTTTTTCGAGTTGAGAATGAGTTGCAGTGCCTGATTATTCTGATTTTGAGCAGAAGGCAGTTGGTACAGGACGAACAAATCGAATGCGTCCATATTTTCGGGTGCTGTATTGCCGTTTACGAGGGTAGCTTCGAAATTGCTGAAACTTTCCAGGATTCCTTTCATTGCACCGATATCAGGGTGCGGCCCGTCGCTGAGTACCAACACCTTGTTTTTGGTATCGATCACATCAATCACAAATTCGTAGCTGTTGTTGGCTGTATTGATTTCCGGTTCGGACGCAATAACTGTTATCTTGTAGTTTTGCAATCCTTTCCCGGTTGCCTGAATGCTGAATTTTTCAGTAACAAAATAATTGTTGCCGGGTATTGCAATGGCTCTCGTTTCAATCACTTTATTTTCGCAACTTAATTCGAACCGGGCCGTTTGATTGGCCAATTTTTCGAAATGAATATCGGCCTCAACGGTAAAATAGTTGTTTATGAATACTGATTTGTTGTGTTTTACATCCCGTATCCGAATATCGGGAACACTGACCGTATCGCCGAACCCAATCGTGTAAACGGGAAAATCGAACGCCTTCAGTTGATTCGAAGGATTTTGTCCGGCATTGTAAATACCGTCGCCAAGTAGAATAAGCGCGCCGACATTTTTATTGATATACTGGTTGGAAACCGAGGCCATCAGTTCGCTGTAATCCGATTTATTACCGGTGAAGTTCAGGGTATCGCTTTTCGTTGCACTTTCGCCAAAAAGCCAAAGATCAAGTTCGTATTGGTACGACAACTCTTTCCTGATTTTTTCAACTGCTTCGTTTATCGGAACGCTATATTTGGCCAGCGATTGTGAATTGTCGACAGCAATAACAATTACGGGTTTTTCCTTTATCTGTTTCCTCGAAATAATGATGGGTTTGAGAAGCAATAACAGACAAATGAAAATTCCAACAGTTCGTAACACAGCCAGAACCCGTATCTGGGAAACAGAAAATTCAGCATTTTCGCGGTTTTTATAATAAGCGATCATGCTGGTAGCAACCGCAAGCAGGGCGAAAACCAGCAACAGAACCGGAGCAATGTCATTTTCAAACGAAAGTTTCAACTTCTCAATTTTTAGGAGAACCAAAAATAACATTAAACCGGCAGTTAAAAAACTAAATAAAATGAGCCTCAAAATAAAATTCTTTTGCCGTTGTCGTCAACAAAAAGAATGTTCTGTTGTTGAATAAACAGAGACAATGAGAGTCTCATAGCTATCGATTTTAAAATCAGGGCTTAACAGGCGTCGGCCCTGGTTTTATCTTTTCATTTACCAGGTTTACAAGTTGCACCCGGCTCGAAACGCCGGTTTTTGAATAAATGCGGTGACTGTGGTCTTTCACGGTTTGCAGGCTAATAAATAATCTTTCTGAAATCTCACGGTTCGATTTTCCGTCACATATTTCCCTGATAATTTCACATTCGCGGTTCGAAATACCGAATTCGCGACATAAACTCAATAATGAGTCGAAATGCTGAGGCCGGACTGACGCTGGTTTTTCGTTCAGGAAGAATAGTGCTGAAACCAATGCCGGAGTAATGAAATAAAACAACACAAAGAATATTCCGGCTAGAGCGAACGAACCTGACAAGAAATAGAAAATAATCAACGAAAACGGAGCCAATATAAAAATTAGGGCTATCCGGCGCAAAAAATCTACCGGCACGACCGACCTGCGTGGTATTACAATCAGTAAAAAACCGGATGATACGGAAATCAGCAAATTCAGCAAAAGAATTGATTTGATAATATCGTTCAGGTTTATTGAGATATTTCCATCCAGAAAATATTTAAACAGAAGCCCGGCGCCTAAAAAAGCAAGCGAAAAGACCGAAAAAAACAGAATTGGAAAATAACGGGGTGTCTTTATCGATTTTAGTTCAAAGGTAAATATTAGTTGCAGGTACCACGATGCAATTAAAAAAGGGATACCCAGGAAAGGAAAAAGCAAAATAATATTTTCGATGATGTTTTCGGATATCGATAAATTATTCATAATCAGTTTGCTGATTATGATTCCCCAGATGCCGTAAAAACCGTAGATGAACGAAAACGCCTGAAAGTAGAAAAGGCTCGAAAAATGATTTTCAGGAAAAACCAGTTTCATGCGATAGGAGGTTGTCACCCCGATTGCACAAAGTCCGATAGAAAGTCCGAATGTGAGTATGTACAGGAAAAATTGCATCGGCCCGAAATTCAAAAAAATTAATGATTTAAAGGTACATACTAAAGTAGGATTTTTTGTTTTTCCAACTTTAGTATTGCAGATATTATAAAATCATAGTATAGATTTGACTCAGAATTATAAAAATAAAGACGATGAAAGAAGAACCATTTTACACCATCAAACCTGGTATTTCAAATTGTTTCAGCTACGGCTGGGAAATAATGAAAGAATATTTCCTGCAAATATTTCTAATCGTTGTTATTGTCGGAATTTTTAATGGGCCTCAGTCGAGCTTTAAAATCGAGAGTTTTTCTTTTATAAAGGTGATGTTCGGTTTTTTTGTCCTCTTGTATTCCATATTTTTTCTGCCGGTTATTAAATACGGCGCACAGTATCTCTATTTACAGGCTGTCCGAGGAGAGGAAATTGATTTTAAAGATATATTCAATGGATTTTTTAAATATTTCGATATTGTTTTTGCAAATCTTCTGGCTGTAACTTTGACCATTCTCGGCTTTATCTTTTTTATTATTCCCGGAATTATTTGTGCTGTGCGGTTTTCATTTGTTTCTTATCTGGTGATGGATAAAAATCTTGATCCGATCAAAGCGCTGGAAGAAAGCTGGCGGATGACCCGCGGTCATTCGTGGAAAATCTTCTGGATGGGCATTCTTTCATTTTTCATTATAATTGGCGGGCTCATTTGTTTTATTGTCGGTATTTTTCCGGCGCTGATGTGGATTCATGCGAGTTTCGCCAGCATGTACCAGTCCGTTTTAAACGAGGAGAATAATACTACGTTTTTGGTTTAGACAAGTGCCCCGTACAAAATCTCAACCGGATGATATGCTTTTTTCCCGGTTCCGTCGGCGATATGATGGCGGCACGAAGTTCCCGGTGCAGCTATTAAAACATCTGTTGTTGCTTTTCGTACCTCCGGGAAAAGTACCAGTTCTCCGATACTCATGCTCAATTCGTAATGTTCTTTTTCGTATCCGAACGAACCGGCCATTCCACAGCAGCCGCTGGTAATTTCTGTTACTGAATAATTCTCCGGAAGTTCCAGCATTTGCCGGGTCGGAAGAGTAGAGGCAATGGATTTTTGCTGACAGTGGCCATGTATCTTTATTTGCCTGTTTTCTTTGGTAAACGAATGGCTGCTTATTTTTCCTTTCCCGATTTCACGAATGATAAATTCTTCGAACAACAAGCTGTTCACTGCCAGTTTTCGGCTGGTTTCAATGTATACCGGATCAACCAGTTCTGGATATTCGTCACGAAACGAAAGGATGGCTGACGGCTCGATACCGATCAGCGGAGTTTCTTCTGAAATCAGATCTTTCAGTAATAGAATATTTTGTGTGGCAATTTTCTTTGCCGTGCGCACCAATCCTTTCGACAGGTACGTGCGGCCACTTTCCCTTGTTTTTGGAATGGCCACTTCGTAGCCCAGTTTATTTAGCAGCAGAATGGCTTTTATGCCGATGTCGCTTTCGTTGTAGTTGGTAAATTCGTCAGCATACAGGTACACTTTTCCATTTGGAAATTGGCCGTTGCCGGAGCTTTTGCCATACCATTTCCGCAGGCTGAGTTTCGATAAGGCAGGAATATGCCTTTGTGGGGCAAAACCAATTGCTTTTTTAAACAGGCTGTTTGCCGTGAGCAGGTTGGTAACGGGGCGAAATACCATCCCCAATTGGTTGATCTGCGGCAAATACGCGATCAGTCTTGATCGTAACGGAATACCATGCAGATCGTAATAATGCTGCAAAAATTCGGCTTTGAACTTGGCCATGTCTACATTCGACGGGCATTCAGACTTGCAGGCTTTACACGAAAGGCACAAATCCATCACCCGGTAAATTTCGTCATGGTCGAAGCGGTTCGCTTTTTCTGAACGGGTAAGAAATTCGCGCAATATGTTGGCCCGCCCTCGGGTGGTTTTGTCTTCGTCACGGGTAGCCATAAAACTTGGGCACATACTTCCACCGGCCAGTTCCGATTTACGGCAGTCGGCCGAGCCGTTGCATTTTTCAATGGCGCGCAACAGCCCTTGTTCTCCTGAAAAATTGAAAATAGTTTCCGGGTCGGGAACCGGCTGGCCAACAAGGTATCGCAGACTTTCGGTGATAGGCGGCGTATCAATAATTTTTCCGGGATTGAAAACAATATCCGGGTCCCATGTTTTTTTCAGTTGTTTGATCAATTCGTAGTTGTGTTCGCCCAGCATAAACGGGATGAATTCACCGCGCAAACGCCCGTCGCCATGCTCACCACTGAGCGACCCTCTGTATTTTTTTACCAGTGCTGCCACATCTTTTGCCAGACTGTGATAAATTTCAACGTCGGCCGGGTCTTTTAAATTCAGCAAAGGACGAAGATGGAGTTCGCCGGTTGCGATATGGGCATAGAAAACACAGTTCAGTTTATATTTTTCAAGAAGTTCCTGGAATTCGGCTATGTATTCGGGCAGATAATCGGGGGCAACGGCGGTATCTTCAATAACGGTGGTGCTTCGTTTATCTCCGGGAATATTTGAAAGCAGGCCGAGGCCGGCAGTGCGCAATGCCCACACTTTTTTTATGTTGGCCTCCCCGGTGACCAGCGGAAAATGATACCCGTATCCCGCAGCTCGCATATCTTGTTCCAGTTTTTGGGCCCGTTCCCTGATTTTTTCTTCCGAATTGTCTGAAAACTCAATCATTAACATCGCTTTCGGGTCGCCTTCGATGAAAAAGCGATTTTTCCGCTGCTCTATATTTTCTTTCGTGCAATCCATAATGATGTCGTCCATCATTTCAATGGCATCGGGCTGATGGCGAAGAGCCACAATATTCCCCCGGAAAGCTTCTTCCAAAGTATTGAAATGGGCGCAAACCAGTCCTTTGTATTTGGGAGGCAGGGGAATCAGGTTTAGCCGGATTTTTGTAACAAAAGTCAGTGTTCCTTCTGATCCGGCCAGTAATTTGCAGAAATTGAATTTTTCGCCTCCTTCGGTGAAAACCTCCGATTCGAGCAATACATCAATGGCATAGCCGTTGTTTCTTCTCCTGACTTTCGGGTCGGGGAAACCGTTTCTTATTTTTTCCTGATTGATCGGGTGGGAAAGGATGTCGCGGATATTCCGGTAAATTTTTGCTTCGAGCAAACTTTCCGGACCATTGCATTTTTCTTCAAATTCTGTTTTGCTGAGCGCTTTAAATGCCGTTTCCGATCCGTCGGAAAGGACGACATCCGCTTCCAGTACATGTTCGCGGACGCTTCCGTAAACCAGCGAATGCAAACCGCAGGAATTGTTTCCCAGCATTCCGGCCATTGTGCAGCGGTTGGCAGTCGATGTTTCGGGGCCAAACTGCAATCCGTGCGGAGCAAGGAACTGGTTGAGTTCGCCCAAAACAACACCGGGTTCAACTTCTATCCATTTTTCCTCTTTGCTGAAAGTCAAAATCCGGTTCATGTATTTCGAAATGTCAACCACAATACCGCTGCCAACGACCTGCCCGGCCAGCGAAGTACCGGCTCCACGCGGGATGATTGACGAACCGTTTTCCTTTGCAAAAGCGAGAATCTTCAGAATATCGTTTTTATTTTTTGGTTTGCAAACGGCTTCCGGGATTTCGCGGTACGACGAGGCATCGGTTGCATAAATAATCTTCTGGACATTGTCAGTATAAACGTCGCCTTCGAGTTGCGATTTTAGTTTATAAAACGGATCGTTTGTTTTCATATAAATCGGGTTTCAACAAAAATAGGAATTAAACGAAAAATTATCTGTTGGAAGAGAGTCAAAGTTGTATGTTTTATACTGAGGAATCAGATGAATTTTTTAAAGGAAGGCGGTTTTTACCGATGCGTAAAAATGAATACGGGCAAGTTCATCAACACAAATCAGATCAATTCAAAAAAAGAGGCAACCTTTCGATTGCCTTCTCTTCGATTATAAGCTATTGTATTTCTATTTTTTGCACTCCTTGCAGGCATTGTAAATTCCTTCGAACAACGCTTTCATGTCTTTTGCGGCAACGGCTGCAAACGCCACGCGAATGATATTGCTCAGGTTGATAATTCCAATACTGTATTTACTGATCAGTAAATGGCGCAGTTCCTCTCCGTCGATTCCTTCGGCTAGTTTTACGCACATGAAATAGCCTGAATTGTAAGGAAGCGCCATGAAATATGTGCTGTATTTCTCTTCTTTTAAAGCTTCTTTTACTGCCTCGTAGCGTTCTTTCATGATGTTGTACTTGGCTTGTTTTTGCTGATGGTATTCAGGATTGCTGAATGCCTGAAGCAACAACGACTGCGAGATGTTGGCCGAGTTGGAAATATTTCCGCGGATAGCTCCTGCTGTTTTGTTTTCAAGCGCTGAATACAAAGCTGCATCGCCGCCTTTTATGCCGTAGGTTATAAATCCGACACGGAAGCCCCATACGTAATCTTCTTTCGTTGGGCCATCAATCTTAACTGCCAGAACATTGGTATGCAGGTCGCACAGGTCGGCAAAAATACTTTCCTGCGCAATGCCTTCTTCGAAAACCAGTCCAAAATAAGCATCGTCAGTCATAATAACCAGTTTGTTGCCTTTTTCTGCCGATTCGCGGATCACCTGAACAATCGCTTTGCTTTCTTCAACCGTTGGAGTGTAACCTGACGGGTTGTTTGGAAAATTCAGTATAACTACCTTTTTGCCGATGCCGCCTTCTTCCAGCTTGGAACGAAAGGCTTCGGTATCGAAACCGCCGTTTTTGAACAGATTGAATTTATCGGCAGTTGCCCCGAATGCATTGGTAAGAGTAAGGTTATAGTTGCCCCAGAATAGGTCGGAAACGATGAATTTTTCGCCTTCATCCAGAAACATGTAACCGGCCATGCTGATACCGTGTGTGAGTGCGTTGGTCACGATCGGAAGACTTAATTCTTTCCCTGCCATCGATGGGTTCTTTTCGTACATCATACTTTTCCATTTGGCACGGATATCGGGTCTTCCGAAGCTTGGGGCATAAGGAAATACCAGCGACGGATCGAGATTGATTTTTGATGCAATGGCTTCCAGTCGCATAGGCGAACCATCGTCTTCAATGGCGGCGCCGATCGTTGCATTTATTTTGGTGCCTTTGGCATCTGCTGTTTGTCCGAGAATTCCTTTTTTGGGGAAGAAAATATTTTTTCCCCGCTCTGATAACAATTCGAAAACTACAGGATTTTTTTCCTGAATGATCTGGTTAAGTTCTGCAGCCTGTGGGTTCATTCCGATGTTTTTAATGGATTGTGTTGAATAATGATTTGTAAGTTTCTCGGGGTGCAATATAAGAATTTATTAAAATATTTTTCAAAAATGGTGTCGTATTGCGAAGAATATTGATATTCCATTAATAAATTGTATTTATATGAATACTCATCAATACAGTGATCCGAAAAAAAGGGCATCCCAACCGGAACGCCCTCTATCTATTCGTTACAGTGTTCTAAAATTCATCAAAGAAGTCGTTTCCTTTATCATCAACAATAATAAAGGCGGGGAAGTTCTCAACCCTGATTTTTCGTACGGCTTCCATTCCGAGTTCTTCAAAATCGACAATTTCCACCGATTTGATATTTTCTTTCGCCAGAATTGCAGCCGGACCGCCAATTGAGCCCAGGTAAAATCCGCCGTGTTTTTTGCAGGCTTCGGTAACCTGTTTCGTGCGGTTTCCTTTGGCAACCATGATCATCGATCCGCCCAGGCTCTGAAATTCATCAACGTATGGGTCCATTCGCCCCGCAGTGGTTGGCCCAAAACTACCAGAAGCCATTCCTTTTGGCGTTTTGGCCGGTCCTGCATAGTATACCGGATGGTTTTTAAAATATTCAGGCATTGGCTCGCCTGCGTCAATCATCTGTTTGATGCGGGCATGTGCCATATCGCGGGCAACGATCATCGTTCCGGAAAGGCTTAGCCTTGTTTTTGGCGGATATTTAGTCAGTACTTTCAGTATTTCTTCCATGGGTTGATCCAAATCGATATCCACTGCCGGTTGCATGTGAGGCGATTCTTTTGGAAGATATTTTTTTGGATTTTTTTCGAGTTCTTCAAGGAAAATGCCGTCGGCAGTGATTTTTGCTTTGATATTGCGGTCGGCGCTGCAACTTACGCCGATACCTACCGGGCACGAAGCGGCGTGACGTGGCAGACGAATTACCCGCACATCGTGTACGAAATATTTACCTCCGAACTGGGCGCCAATACCACTTTCCCTGCAAATCTTCTCAATTTTTGCTTCCCATTCCAGATCACGGAAAGCCTGGCCTCCTGCATTTCCTTCAGTTGGCAGATGATCGAGATAACCAGCCGATGCTTTTTTTACGGTTGCCAGGGTTGCTTCGGCTGATGTTCCGCCGATTACAACGGCCAAATGATAAGGCGGACATGCCGATGTACCGAGGTCTTTAATTTTTTCTTTAATGAATTTTGCAAGATTTTCTTCTGTCAACAGCGATTTGGTTTGCTGGTACAGATAGGTTTTGTTTGCCGATCCGCCGCCTTTGGTTACAAACAAAAATTCGTATTCGTTTCCTTCGGTTGCATAAATATCAATTTGTGCAGGAAGATTGTTACCGGTGTTTTTTTCTTCGAACATCGAAAAAGGTACTACCTGTGAATAACGGAGATTGCGGTCGCGGTATGTTTCGTAAATACCTTTCGATAAATGTTTGGCATCGGAAACGCCGGTGTATACATTTTCACCTTTTTTACCAATTACAATTGCCGTTCCCGTGTCCTGGCAGGTAGGTAGTTCACCTTCGGCAGAAATCACCTGGTTTAGCAGCATGGTATATGCCACAAAACGGTCGTTGTCGGTTGCTTCCCCGTCTTTCAGAATATCGGAAAGTTTTTGCAAATGGGCGCTGCGCAGGTAGAACGATACATCGGTAAATGCTTCTTTGGCCAGCAGTTCAAGCCCTTCGGGTGCAACTTTTAAAATGGTACGTCCATCTGCTTCAACGATCGAAATAAATTCTTTGGTCAGCAAACGGTAATTGGTTGTATCCTTTAAAATTGGAAATGGTTTTTGGTATAAAAATTCAGACATTGTGACGTAAATAGAGCGTTAATAGTTGTGTTTTTTATTTCAAATGAATTAGAAACAAATATAAAGATTTATAAAGAACAGCGGCCTTTGCATTGATTTATCGGCAAAGGTTTAAGAGTATTTTAAGATGCGGGAGAAGCGCTTCTGAAAATTGCAACAAAAAAAGCAGCCTCCGGTTCATTTTCCAGTATTATAAAATTGAATAATCCGGATAATATCTTCCTGATTACCAATTTTTAGTTTGTTTTTCTTCATGTATTCTGCTACTTCCGTTTTTTTATCCGAAAGTATTTCCGTCAATTGTTTGCTACTGGAAATCCGGTCGGCTTCTGCATCGCCAAAAGCAATATAGAATTCAGGAGTTGCCGATTTAAATTGAGCAGGAGTGGGATCTTCATAGGCTTTTGCCGGTTTGGCCTCCTCAAATTGTACACGGTATTGTTTTAATAGTGTTGCCTTGCCCTGAAGCAAAACCTCGAAATACGAACGTCCCAGCTTATTATTCATGGAATAGGCTTTGTAAATAAATTCTGAGTCTCCGATTTTTACACTTTTTACCGTCGATTTATCGAGATAGAACGTTTTTTTACTTTCCTCTTCAAATTCAATTTCGTCAGCATAAACATTATAGCGCAGAGGAACGTTGCTGACAACTGTGTTGCTGGTAGTGGTAACTTCTCCCTTTTTGAAATTGTCATTAAAAAACGGGGTTCCCGGAATATTGGAATAGTCGAGTTGGTTTCCCATACCCCCTTTTTCTCTGGAAGCTGAAAGATGGAAATTTTCCATTAGTTTTGATATAGATTGTTCCTGTGAAAAAACGGTTGCTACACAAAATCCCCATATCAGGAAAAGGACAGATGTTTTTTTCATTACTGGTGTGTTTATAGTGTTATATTGAATTCTCAATTTTTGAACCAATAAATATACGAATTTCATTTTTTCGCTTAATTCTACTTTTACAGATTCTCCGTAGGGAAAGATTTTTCAGCTTTTTTATCCCGTCCCTGAAGGGTGAAAGCTGAAAAATCAACCTTTCCCTTCAGTCCCGAGCAATCGGGAAGGGTAAAAAAAGGTTGATTTTTCTAATGTGTTAAAGTAGAATTAAAACTGGTATGAACAATTATTGGCTTCCGGTTGTATTAATAAAAAAGAGATGAAGCAGGTTTTTATTTTACTATTCATAGTTATTACTTCAGAAGTTATGGCTCAGGAAACAAAAAAGGAGAATGCCTACAATGCGTTGACCGAATTTGAGAAATTTGTGATCGTTAATAAGGGGACAGAGCGCCCGTTTACAGGGGAATATTATACGTACGATAAAAAGGGCACGTATCTTTGCAAACGATGTAATGCCCCGTTGTATCGTTCGTCTGATAAGTTTGATGCGCATTGCGGCTGGCCCTCTTTCGACGATGAAATAGAAGGCGCTGTAAAGAAAGTTCCCGATGCTGACGGCAGGAGGACCGAAATTGTTTGTGCCAATTGCGGTGGACACCTTGGGCATGTCTTTTATGGAGAGAGCTTTACCTCTAAAAATACCCGGCATTGTGTTAATTCTGTTTCCCTGAGTTTTACTCCTGCATCTCCGGATAGTTCCCGTGTCAGGAAATAGAAACCATCTTTAGTTATTTTTTTCATTCTGCTGCTATCTGCTTCGAAAATTGAAAAAGAACCTTATTTTTTTGAATCTTTCCGGTCAAAAATTCAATATTTTGTTTAGCCGTCCTCTTCGTATTCAAATACCTCAAATATATTTTATAACATGTTTTTGAATTTTATTGTCTGATATGCTGTCTTTTACAAAATGCAAAAAAAAGAGTTTCTCCGAACATTATTAAATTCTTAATAATTCTTAAAAAATGTAAAGAAAGAAATACTATATTAGCATCGCTTTTTAGATAAGAGCTTTTATATTAAAACTTTATATCTACCTTTTCTCTTTTAACCAATATCTATTTTCCGATCTAGCTAAACTAAATTATGGACAACGGGTTATCCTGCAGATAACCCGCTTTTTTTTGTACGTTCGATATAGACAGTGCATAAAGAAGTTGAAATCGAAGGGATGTAACAAATAATAGTTCTAAATTTCATAAAAAGAATTTCAATTCCGGGTCGATAAATATGGATTTTATCTTTCCGTATGAGTAGTAACGGGTAAAAACTGAAAAATCAACCTTTTTACCCTATATCAAGGGAAAGGTTGATTTTTCAAATGTATTGAATGAGAATCAAAAGAAAATTTTGCCGATTGTTCAGGCTAAAATGTCTCCTGTCCCGTTCAGAATTATCTCATTATGCTTTATTCTTTAACTTCTGTTCTTCAAAACCAGCATCGATAACGGCAATAGTTACCATGTTAACGATGTCGCGTATCGAGCTTTCGATGTTCAGGATGTGCACCGGTTTGTTCAATCCCATCTGGATTGGCCCGATGGTCTCGCTCATACCAATTTCAAGCATCATCTTATACGATATGTTGGCCGAATTCAGGTTCGGGAATATCAGTGTATTTACATCCATTCCGTCGATTTTCGAGAAGGGAAATTTCTCGCGGCGCAGGTTCTTGTCGAGGGCAAAGTTTACCTGCATTTCGCCGTCGAGCAGTACTTCCGGGTGTTCGGCATGAATACGGGCTACGGCATCGTGTACCGTGGCAGGGCTACCTATGTTGCGTTCTCCAAAGTTGGAATAGGATAACATGGCCACCACCGGCTGAATATTAAATAACTGTACGGTATGGTTGGTAAGCAGGGCCACATCAACCAGGGTATCGGCGTTCGGATGGTTATTGACCAGCGTGTCGGCAAAAAAGAAAGTACCCAGTTTGTTGTTTACAATGTTCAGTCCGGCAATGTGCTTCAATCCTTCACGAATTCCAATGATTTCAATGGCTGGTTTAATGGCATCGGTATATTTGGTATAAACGCCGGTAATGCATGCGTCGGCGTCGCCGGCTTCCACCATGCCCATGCCAAAGTAGTTGCGGTCGAACATCTTCTCGTATGCTTCGTTGTAGGTCATTCCTTCCCGCTGGCGTTTTTGGGCAAGCATTTTGGCATATTTCTGCCGACGGCTTTCTTCCCGGTCGTGGCGCATGTTTACAATCTCAACTCCTTCGAGATCGATGTTGTTCTCTGCAATAATCTTGGCAATACGTTCCTCGTTGCCTAACAAAACGGGGATACAGATACCTTCGGTACGCGCCACCTGGGCTGCTTTAAGCATATTGATATGGTTGGCCTCTGCAAACACCACGCGTTTAGGGTTTTCCTTGGCTTTTTCAGTGAGTCCGTGAATGAGCTTATTGTCGAGTCCCATGCGAAGACGCAGTTGATCGGCATAAGCATCCCAGTCGGATATGGTTTTGCGGGCCACGCCGCTTTCGATAGCTGCTTTGGCTACGGCTGGCGCTACAGTTACCAGCAAACGGGGATCGAGCGGTTTTGGAATGATGTATTCGCGGCCAAAGCTGATGTGCGACGTATTGTAAGCCGAGGTAACCACTTCCGGTACGGGCTCCTTGGCCAGATGGGCAATAGCCAGTGTAGCTGCCACCTTCATCTCTTCGTTAATACTGGTTGAACGAACATCGAGCGCACCGCGAAAGATATACGGGAAGCCCAGTACGTTGTTCACCTGGTTCGGATGGTCGCTGCGGCCGGTAGCAAAAATAATGTCGGGACGCGAAGTCATGGCATCATTGTACGATATTTCGGGATTGGGATTGGCCAGTGCAAATACAATGGGGTTTTCGGCCATACTGCGCACCATTTCTTTCGAAAGAACCCCGGCAACCGAAAGTCCCAAAAATACGTCAGAACCGCGTACTGCTTCTTCGAGAGTGCTTATCTCGCGCGAAGTAGCAAAGGGGCGCTTGCGGCTGTTAAGGTCAGTGCGGCGGGTAGAGATAACTCCTTTGCTGTCGACCATCACAATGTTTTCGAGTTTGGCGCCCAGGTGCATATACAGTTGTGCGCACGACGAAGCGGCAGCCCCGGCGCCATTCACGACGATCTTCACGTCTTCAATTTTCTTTCCGACCAGTTCGAGGGCATTCAGCAGGGCGGCGCCCGAAATAATGGCTGTGCCATGCTGATCGTCGTGCATCAGCGGAATATCGAGCTGTTCCTTGAGTTTTTCTTCGATCTCGAAACACTCCGGAGCTTTAATGTCTTCGAGGTTAATGCCGCCGAAGGTAGGCGAAATGGCTTTCACCACTTCGATAAATTTTGCAGGATCTTTTTCGTTGACTTCAATGTCGAACACATCGATGTCGGCAAATATTTTAAACAGCAGGCCTTTGCCTTCCATTACGGGCTTACCGGCCAAAGCTCCTATATCGCCAAGGCCCAATACGGCTGTGCCGTTGGAAATTACAGCAACAAGGTTACCTTTCGCTGTATAATCATACGCATATTGCGGATCTTTTTCAATTTCGAGGCATGGCTCTGCCACCCCCGGTGAGTATGCCAGCGACAAGTCGCGTTGTGTACTGTGCGGTTTAGTTGGAATTACCTGGATTTTTCCGGGACGTCCCTCCGAATGATAATTCAGGGCGTCTGATTTCTGTTTAGTATTCATACATAGGTTATTTATCATTATTTTGCAGATCGTGCACCTCTCCGTAAAGGCGCAGGGTGACAAAAATAATTAATTCGTCATGATTCGCTGATTAGGGGGAAATAATTCAGGCAGATTTAAAAATTTGTTCTTTTTGGGAACCGGAATCGGTTGAGGCTGTATCTATTATTACGGAAAGTCGCTTCCCGCCCAAGGACTCGGGAAACCGCTGTATACGAGAACTGTACACAATTACGCAAGTAATTGCAGTGAGAGGCACACTCCGTCAGCGACTACCGGCGGAGCCGTCAACTCCGTTAGATTTGCAACAGTTTTTATTCATAGTCATTGTTCTGATTAATCATTGTTTTTGTTGCCTGTAGTTTCTGAATCTTTAATTAATTACTTCGTTCTCGTTATATTCGTGTGTAATTTTAACTAGTTTTTTATTGTTGAAAAATAATCTTACGAAAGACCTTCCGACTTTACTTGTACTGATAGCTTCTGAAAAATCAAATGCCCATTCGTCGTAATTTGCCATATCCGGATCGAAAGGTTTATCCAGCGACTTGTCCGGAAGGATAATCTGATAATCACTGTATGTTGGGATTTGGTATATAGCCAATAACTTTTCATACATTTTATCAATCGGGTCATTGACATGGATTGCAATTTCATCTGATGTGCCTTGAGGCCATGTGGAAATATAGTCCAACAAAGCTCCACCTGTTTCTATGGAACTCACTTTATCCTGATTAAATTGGATAAGAGCCCGCTCTACAACTCCTGATTTGCTTTGCAAAGTAATAGCCCAATATAAACCAAGATAATTTTGTATTTCTTCTGGTTTTGAAAAAGGTTTTCTATGCACTATGGCTACCGCATCAAATTCCTTCTCTATCCCTAACTCCTGGAGTTGATTATAGACTTCTGTTGGAGAGCTCCCTATTTGAAGTGTCCATTTTTCCCCGCTTGTTGTGTTTTTTACTCGGGGAAAGATATCATCCTGCTCACAAGAAAAGAATAAGAATAATGTAGGAACGACTAATAATATAAGTTTTTTCATATCCGCTAATTTTTTACATTTTACTTTTTATAGATTACATTTTTCTCAATTTGGTTGCGCCAAATTGTTGCCAATGTTTTAGCGTTGTACTTAATGTTTCCCGAAATTTAAATTAATCCTATGAGACAACCAGCCTGTTATGCAGATATTTATTTTGGAAACCGGAGGAAATATTGGATATGTGCAAAATTCAGACCCTTAGCGAGCCGCGGAATCCCCTGGCAGCGTAATATGATTCTGCACCGTTGTGATACACGAAAACATGGCCGTAGCGACGATCACAAAAGAGGGCGCCGCCGGGTTTCCGAATCTCAGCAGGTGTTTTCACCCAGCTCGATGTTTTCGTATCGAAATTTCCAAGTTTCTGCAATTCCCGGTATTGTTCTTCGGTTAAAAGCTCAATACCCATGTCAGCAGCCATCTCAATAGCGCTATTTCCCGGTTTATGTTCTTTCCTTGCCTCCAGCGCTTCATGGTCGTAACAAACACTTCTGCGGCCTTTCGGACTTTCTGCCGAACAATCATAAAAGATGTATTCGTCCGTTTTTTCATCCTGACCAACAACATCCGGTTCACCGCCGGTTTCTTCCATCTCATTCAGCGGCCACAGTTTTTCGATATTGGTTTCCAGTTTTGTTTGTATCTGAGCCCATTCCAAACCTTTATGGCGGTTCATGTTTTTCTCAAATCGGGCTTTTAATGTGGTGAGTAATTCATTGCGTTCTTCCGGTGACAACTTCTGCCTCGTCGGACGACTGGCCTTTTCACTGCTATTCATGTGGTTCATACTTTTATATTATTGACTTACTGAAATGATTTTCCTGTCGGCAGGCCGGAAATACCACGATACTACCGTTACAATCAGAAGTACCAGCGAAGGAAATGCTTCATTCACCGAATGGCTCACTACAATATGTGAAATTGCTGCTCCGGACATGGCAAAGAAGAAACCTGCATAAGCCCATTCCTTCACTAAAGTAAATTTTGGAACAAGGATTGCCACAACTCCCAAAATTTTCCAGGCGCCGAGGATCGACAACAAATATAACGGATACCCCAGATTACCAACAATTTCAACATAGCCTCCTATTTGCAACAATTGCTGAACTCCTCCTGCCAGCATTCCAACGGCAAGAAAGACAGTGGCGGCCCAATAGATAATTTTATTTCTCTTCTTCATACTATGTATTTTAATTTGCTTACGATGTCTTGTAACCGGTTATGTGCCATATTTATACCTTGAGCAAAAGGCATCTTCAGTAATTGGTCTCTGTCTGCAACCGATCGAAATACGATGTGCATGTTGAGTTTACTGGTGTCGTCGGTGAGTTTTTCAAATTCGAAGAACTCAAGCTGTACGGGAAAAGGCGTATTCTCCATTTCTAATGTCCGTGTGATTTTCCGGTTCAGAACAAACTCGTGGATTACCCCATTGGCCCGAAATACCACGTTTCCCTGTGCATCCGATGTTTCAAACTGCCAACCACCGTGCTTTTTGTTCTCCAATTTCAGCACTTTCGTTCCCATCCATTGTTCAATAATTTCGGGCTCTATATATGCTTTAAAAAGGATTTCCAATGGCAAATCAAATTCCCTTGTAATCACGATTTCCTGTTTGCCGTCTTCGGCATGAACTTTTGTTTTTCGTTCCATACTATTCTGTTTTTTCTGATTTGTATTCTTTCATTATGGCTTCCAATTTATTAAACCGGTCATCCCACATTTTGCGGAATGGTTCAATAAAGTCGGCTATTTCTTTAATCTTTTGAGGATTCAGGTGATAGTAAATTTCTCTGCCATTTTGCTCCTGTCCAAGCAATTCGCACTCGGTGAGTATTTGCAGGTGTTTTGAAACGGTCGGTCTTGCTGTGTCAAAGTTTGAGGCAATCGCTCCGGCTGTCATTGATTGAGAAGCAACCAACATTAGTATAGCCCTTCTTGTCGGGTCTGCTATGGCTTGAAATACGTCGCGTCTTAAATTCATCTGTATACAATTTAATTTTTAATAGCCAGATGGAATAGCCATAATTAGAAACATTTATTTACGATTAACGTTCATAAACCATGACTATTCCATTGTGTAGTTATTTGACTACAAATATAAATGTAGTTATTTAACTACGCAATTCTTTTTGCGATTTTTCCAACAGATTTTTTTGCGTGTCGTTCGCTGTAAGTAATGGAAGCTATTTATTGTCGTATTTTTTACCCCCAACTTCCTTTAAGGCATAGCCGTCAAGCTAAAGATGTAATTTTCTATTTATCAAAGAGAAAGGAATTACAACCACCCCGTCCCGGTTGGGACCGGGACACCTCCCGTTTTCCGGGATAAGCTCTCCTAAAAAAGGAGGGGAAACAGAAGCAAGTTGCGGCAGCGAAGAACCACCAGGCTTTCCAAATTGTCACTGCCCAAAATTTCTCCTCCTGGACAGGAGGAGTACCCGAGGAACGAAGGGGGAGGTGGTTGATTCCCTTTTAACAGCCGGTGAACCACATAGACACATAGACACACATAGGAACAGCCCCATCTTTTCTGCCATTCCTCCCTTTATTTTGTCATTCCGGCGCAGGCCGGAATCTCATCGCACACCACTATCCAAAAAACCTAAGAAGTGACAGTAACTTCTGATGCAATGAGACCCCTCTAAATCTCCCCAAGCGGGGAGACTTTAAGCCTGCAAATATTTTATTGGCAAAGGACAATCGCACCTGATTGGTGCGACAACGCACCGCTGGGGTGCGTGATCGCACCAAATTGCAATGTCCACTTAGCAAATTGGTGCGTGATCGCACTAAATTGCAACGTCCACTTAGCAATTTGGTGGACAATCGCACCGATTTGGTGCGATAACGCATCAAAACGGTGGGATAACGCACCGCGAAGGTACGATAACGCATCGCAGAGATGGAATATCTCACCTGCGGGGTGCGATCACGTACTAAACAGTTCGTAATCTTCTTTAGGTTTTTGATTAACTCGTCGCAGACGAGAATTTGCAAACCCCTTCGTTACCGCTAAAGCTCAAACGAGGGGTAAGTTGAATCAAGAGGTTCATGTACGGTTCTGAGAGAGGTTTAGGGGTGAAACTCCCCTTTACCTACTCGACTACCACCTGGTGTTTTATTTTTTATTGTTTGTTCACTTTCTATTATCAACTTATGAAATCTATGCCATAGTTTGCGAGCTTGTCTTTTTACATCATCATTCTCATTAATTGTTTTCATAGTTTCATTTGCTTTGTAGACATAACTCAAATAATTACCCCAGTCATATTTTTTAGTTTTTTCGTATATGTTGGGATTTTCTTTTGATTGTCTATAGAGTAATTTTCTTTTGGCACCTCGAAAAGTGAATCTTTTATATAAGCGTTTTTTGAAAAGTCTATTGTCTGCATTTTGACCAAATATCGCACTATAAGTTGCTCTATTGAATGCCCCTTTCATTGAGCGATAAAATTTAGAAAAACCGGGAGTTTTTATAAGAACTCTTTTACCATCAAATGAAAAACCTAAATATTCGAGCGGTTTGTTGCTAATAACTTCTTTAGTGACAAGATCAATTGCAAAACCAGTAAAAACAAGATTCACATTTTCAAAATGATACAATTTTGTTTTCTCCGGAGCTAATGGAAGATCTACCGATTTAATTGTATCATTAAGTGTCTTTAAAATTTCATCTTCAAACTTTCGATTAATAACGATTATAAGATCATCGCAATAACGTTGGTAAAAGCCTCCGGTATTTCCAATATAATTAAATATTTCACTGTCAAAATCTAGCATGTAAATATTTGCCAATGTCGCGCTTATGGGACTTCCTTGAGGAATGCCTCTTTCATTTTTCTTTGATATTATGAGTTTTAAATTGTTCTTTAAGAACTCATCTTTATCGCAATACGATACGGCATTCTTTTCTTTGAAAAATTTTGAGTCATTTATCTTTTTTCTGACATACTCTTTTCTTGAAGAAGAGTTTGCAACACCTCGCTCGACAATCATCGTTTTGTCATATGACTCGAATAATTGTTGTGATTCAATGTACTTTATGTTTGTTATTGCTTTGAAAATATTATAATGATCAGGTGGCAATGTTTTCATTTGTAAAACTTCCGCCCATTTTTTCTTTAATATTTTGTGGTTTAAATTGTCGAAGAAGGAACTTATATCAGCGACAATCACTGTAAGTTTTTCATTATTGTTTGATTTAATAAAATCGAAAACTGATTTTGCGAAATCAATATTGCACTTATTCCCTTTTTTACCGGGAATAAGAGGAATTTTTCTATAGGCGACAATTGACTCATTGAATGGCTTATCCTTTATATACTTTTCGTATTTTTCTGTTAATACATAATTGTATTTTGAAAAAATTATTGAGTCCAAATGTGAAGCAAAAAATGTATCTCTAATTTTTGGATCATATTTTTTTCGTTGCCTTTTTCCACTCGGATTTTTTAAATTAGTCTCTTTGTCTGAGCGAAATTTTCTTTTAACAATAGTTTTATGAATAAGAGGGAGGAAACTATGTGTTCTTATTTTCTGAGCATTATTCACATAGTTTCTTACCCAATTATAATCTTTAATTGTAATTGGTTTACCTATATGAGGGTACTTCTTAATTTTAAACCATTCTTCTAACTTTTCCATAAAAATAGAAAGGGGACAGGTTAAGCAGCAGGTTTAGAACATACAATGCTCGGGTCGCAAAACCCCGAAGCTTTCCCTCTTTTAAGAGTTGGGCTACGCTACTCTATCTAGGTATAGAAATTGTCACCTTTGTATCAACATCATTAAACACAATTAACATGCTTATGAAGCAATCCAGCAGACACAATTTCAGGCGAACAATGCCAATGATAGCATTGTTAACAACAGTTTCCTCATTAATTCTATTGAATCATTTGGAAATTGGTATTTGCCTTTCCAGCTAGCGTATATTCTAGCGTGGTAGAATTGGGCTAAACGTATTGTTCCAGCCATCTCATCTGTCCCCTTAAATTTTATATTTTATTAAAACTTATCATAAATGTACTGTCTTTTTTACACTTGGCGGCAACTTGAAAATATCACCATAAACTTAGTACTTTTTTTATCTTCCATTTCTATTAAACAAATTTATTTTAGCATTTTAATGTCCCGTTTATCAGGCAAACGATCTTTCAGTTCATTTCAGTCTTTTCACGGACCTTTCAGCCGGATGAAAGAGCCCGTGAGAAGACTATAATGCTTAGTGAGAAGACTATAATGCTCTGTGAGAAGGCTATAATGCTTCGTGAGAAGGCTGGAACCGTTCGTGAACAGGCAATAGTCGCCGGTTTAACAACAGTATGAATCGGTTAAATGGCCAATCCCGTTTGTGAAACGCATGAAATTCCTCGTTAAATACAATCTGCTTGGTGATAAAGTGGGGTGGAAAACCAACTGATCCGATGAATTCGAATTCACCGGATCAGTTTATATAAAAAATAGAATCCTTAAAATGCTTATTCCTTTGTGGTGCGGATCACTCCCCTGAAATAGCCAATCGATTCGGCAATTCCCATAAACGGATTGTCCATGTTGCGTTCGTGTTCCAGACTGCAAACGCCGGTATAGCCTACTTTCCGAAGCATTTTAACAAATGCGGGGAAATCGATAATGCCCCGGCCAACCTCAACGGAATAGCCCAGCCTGGTATTCCCGGTTACATCTTTAATATGTACATCGAATACGCGGCTGTGGTATTTTTTCAGGTCGGCAACCGGGTCTTTCCCGTTACGCGTGTCGTGACCAACATCAAGGCACATCCCGATGCGGGGGTCCAGGTCTTTTACATGGTCCCATACATCATCGGCATCGGGATATGTTTTAATATCCGGGCCGTGCAGGTGGATTGCATAGTTGAACCCGTATTCCTTCACTTTTTTATCGACATACGGTAGTAATTCGTAGTTGGGGACACCTACTATGAGTTTCACCCCAACCCGTTTTGCATAGTCAAATGCGCGGTCAATATCGGCTTCCGATTTCATGTAGATCGGGCCAACGGCATATCCGGTAACCCCTTTTTCTTTTAATTTGGCATGAAATGCAGCGATTTGCTCGTCGGTGCTGTTCATTGGCAGATGAAAATCCTTGATGCACAGGTAATGCACATCGGCGCGCTGCATGGTTTCCAGTGTTTTGTCGAGATCGAATTTTACAAAAGTATATCCGGCCATGCCCACCCTGAATTTCTCCCCGGTTTCGGGAGCGGGTTGCGGGTCGGGACGCTTCTCCTGTGCGCTTGCTAAAAGAATGGCGAAAATGCCCGCCAGTAATAAAACAGATTTTTTCTTCATGTTGTTTTACAGTTTATAGTATTGTTCCCAGCCTTTGCGCGGCGGAGTGCCGACAAGCAACTGGTTGGCCACTTTGTTGTTTGTAATTTGTTTGGTTTTTCGGTCGAACAACAGTTTGGTGTTCAACTGCTGTGCCAAAACGCCCAGATTGAAAACCTGGCTCAACGGTCCGGCAACTGAGAACGGCGAGCGGGTTTCTTCCTGTCCTTTGCAGGCCAGCAGGAAGTTGGCATAGTGGTTCGACGGACTTTTGGGTACCTCCGGTAATTTCGGTTCCATGTCCTTTGCTTTTTCTTCCGGAATAATTGACAAGGTGCTTCCATGCGAGCCGCCTTTGAAAATCAGGTCCTTACTGTAAATTATTTTACCCGGGTTCAGTTTGGCAGGTTGTATCTTTCCGTTGCTTGCCGGCGGAATGTTGGGATCGAGTTCGGAAGCCCCGTATCCTTCAGGAACAGCAGGAACATTTTTCACTCCGTCGTACCAGGTAATTTCAAGCGGGGGCATTTTTCCGCGTTTCGGGAATTTAAACGAAAGGGTTGAGGCCATCGGGAAGAAGAACGGATTGTGTCCGTCGAGTTTAACCGGGTCTACTTCGTAAGGCAACCCCAGATCGAGGAACTGGTGGGCTGTATCCATAATGTGGGCTCCCCAGTCGCCCAAAGCTCCCATACCGAAGTCGTACCAGCAGCGCCATTGACCGTTTACGTAATCTTTATGGTAGTCGTGGTGATGAGCTGTCATCAGCCAGGTATCCCAGTCCATGGTTTCGGGAATAGGTTGCCCGTCGGGAAATTTGGTAATTTTCGGATCCCACCCGTGCCAGCGGCGGTTGCCGTTCATGTGGGCTGTAATTGCGGTAACATCTTTAATGATGCCTTTTTCAACCCAGGTTTTAAACTGGAAATAATTTCCTTCGGAATGCCCCTGGTTGCCCATCTGGGTCACTACTTTGTACTTTTCCGCGCCTTTCATCATCAGTTCAACCTCGTTGAATGTGCGGGCCATCGGCTTTTCAACATACACATGTTTGCCCAGCGACATGGCCAGCATGGTGATCGGGAAATGCGAAAAATCGGGGGTGCCAACGGTAACCGCTTCAATCTGGCTGCCCATTTTATCGAACATCACCCTGAAATCCTGAAAACGCGGTACATCCGGAAATTTCTCCAGTACTTTCAATGTGTGGGGCGCTCCCATGTCGACATCGCAGAGAGCTACAATGTTAGCCAAACCGGTGTTGTACAGCGCCTGAATAATTTCACCTCCCCGGTTTCCGATTCCGCAACAGGCAAGGTTGACCCGTTCGCCTGCACCAGCCAGTTGCGACAGGGGCATCTCAGCTCCCGACACAGCTTTTGTCAGAATTGCCGGAAACGCAGTCAGTGCGCCAAGGGCAAGACTTTGTCTCAAAAACGTACGTCTTGATGATTCTCTTGAACTCATAGAATTTTTATTAGTTATTAGTTTGTTTGGTTTATGTGATAGATTATGCAGCCACAAAATAAGAAAAAAAATCAATCAGAAACACCTCTCTTTTGCTACAACATCGAAGCAATTTCCCCTAAATCGTCAACTTTGTCCTGAAGACCCAGCTCTTCGTACGATTGAATGAGTGTTTCGAGCAATTTGCGGATAATGATTTTGTCGGGGCAGGGGGTGGTTACCAGTTCGTTGGTAATGGCTTCATTTTTCCGGATGAAATAATCAATTTCACGTTTGCCAACAATGGCTCCTTTGTTCGATGGGTTGATATAAAAAAGAATAGGGCTGCCGGCATTTTTTCCAAGCGCTAGTTCGGCAATCCCCGGATCGAAGTAGGCGAGGAGCGGATTTCTTGGAAAATCGATGATATGAACAGGTAAATTTAGCCTCCGGGCTATCAGCACATACAGAATGGCCAATGAAACCGGATTGCCTTTTTGTGTTTCGAGCAACTGGTTCAGGTAGCAATTTTGCGGCGAAGTAATGTTGTGATGGTTGACCGAAAATTTGTGGACATCGTAGATGATGTGGTTCACGATAGTTATTTTTTCGAGCGCTGTCAGCGAGTTGTTAAATTCCAGCCAAATGTCCTTGGTGATTTTATCCAGTCTGCTGTTAATATTTTTCAGTTTTAAATCGGGATATTGGTACCGTGAAATCAGGAAAAAACCGTCAAAAAGGTCAACCGTTTTTTGGGTCGACCATTTTTTTATTTGTTCTTTGGTATCATTAAACTGAATTTGCCGGATGAGGTTTTCAATTCTCGACTGGATCAGTTCATCCAGGCTGGTTTCCCAGATTTGTTCCAGTTTCTCGACAATTGTTGCATCTTCTTTTAAAATCTCCTGCTCAACCATTCTGAAGACTGAATCATCAGGATCGTCGAGAAGGGTGATGAGTGCAAACAGTTTTTTGTCGTTCATGACCGGCAAATTATTCGTTTTGGCTGATCCCGTCGAGAACAAGCCGTACCAGTTGTTCAATTGCTTCGTGATAATCTTCGTTGGCATTTTTTACTATCCGGTTTGCAATAATCGCACAAACCGTCAGCGCCTGATGTCCCAGCAAAGCAGAAAGCCCGTAAATCGCAGAGCATTCCATTTCGTAATTGGTAATTTTCAGGCCGTTGAATGAAAACGCTTCAATTTTTGAATTGATATCCGGGTCGGCCAGAGGAATACGCAAAACCCGTCCTTGCGGACCGTAAAAACCCGGAGCCGAAATGGTAACACCGGTATATGTTTTTTCGCTGTGTATTTTGTTGAAAAGAGTTTCGGAACAATCGACCACATACGGCGAAGTCAGCAAGGGATTCCAGCCGGTGTGGGCTTTAAAAGCTTTCTCAAAAGCCAGATCGGAAACCCGGTTACGCCCTGCATAAAAATTGAGCAACCCGTCGAACCCGATAGCTTTCTTTGAAATAACAAATGAATTCACCGGAATATAGTCCTGCAAGCCGCCTGACGTGCCAATGCGAATGAAATTCAAGGCCCGGTGACCCGGTTTGATTTCGCGTTTTTCAAGGTCTATGTTGGCCAGTGCGTCCAGTTCGTTTACAACAATGTCGATATTGTCGGTTCCAATTCCGGTTGAAACTACGGTTATCCGCTTGTTTTTATAGCTTCCGGTAATGGAAACAAATTCCCGGTTTTGAATCCTGAATTCGGTATGATCCATGTAGGAAGCGATCAGATTAATTCGTCCGGGATCGCCAACCAAAATAATATCGTCGGCAATTTGCTCCGGCCGGAGGTGAAGGTGAAATATGCTTCCATCCTTGTTTATAATAAGTTCTGAAGACTGGATCATGACAAACGGTTTATGGTCAGCCATAAAACTAGATAAAAAGTTCAGAAAGAACAACCGGTGCCGGATTTTATAATTAGTAGTTTTTCGGACAGTTATTAACAAATTATCATTTTATCGGGAATGCTGAATTAATTTCCTGTATTTTTAGACATGATAATTAATAAAAACAGGAAGTTATGAACAGAAGTTTTACGGATATGAATATTAAGCCGTCGTACATTATTATTGCGGTAGTTGCAATTATCTTGTTGATCTTGTTTGGCAACGGCATGTTTGTCACCCTTCAGCCGGGAGAACGGGGCGTGATTTTCCGGAAGTTTACAAGTGGTCTCGACAAAGACCGCATCTATCAACCCGGGTTTCACATTATTGCCCCCTGGAACAATATGTTTGTGTATGATGTAAAAGAACAGCAGCGCGAAGAAACGATGGATGTTCTCGATAAAAACGGGCTGTCACTAAACGTGGATGTGTCGGTGCGTTTTAATCCCACCTACGACCGGATTGGCTATTTGCACGAAATATTCGGAACACGTTATATCGAACAGATCATTATTCCTGAAGTGCGTTCGTCGGTGCGTCAGGTGGCAGGACGCTACCAGGCTGAAGAAATTTATTCGACCAAACGCAGCGAGGTGGAGGCTGCCATTATTAATGAAACCAAGGAAGTATTGAAGGCAAACAACATCGATATGAAGGCGTTGCTGATTCGTTCCATTAATCTTCCTGCACAAATAAAAACGGCTATCGAAAGCAAGTTGCAGCAGGAACAGGAAGCGCTTGCGTATAAATTCAGGCTCGATAAAGAACATGCAGAGGCCGAACGCCGCCGCATTGAAGCCGATGGGATTTCGGCATACAACCTTATTATCAGCAATAGTCTGACGGACAAAATCCTGAAGCAAAAAGGGATCGATGCCACCCTGGAACTGGCAAAATCCCCGAATACAAAGGTGGTCGTTATTGGAAGCGGAAAAGAAGGAATGCCGTTGATTTTAGGGAATAATTAAATTTGCAGCGTCATGCTGCCCCGAAGCGGGGTTGTTTCAGCATCTCTACATAAAAGAATAACAAAATGAAACGAATTATCAAAACAGAACATGCGCCTGCTGCTATCGGGCCATACAGTCAGGCCGTTGAAATAAACGGCACTTTATATATTTCGGGCCAGATAGCCATTGATCCTGAAACCGGAAAAGTAGTGGAAGGCGGCATTACCGAACAAACGACCCGGGTAATGAAGAATATTGGCGCTATTCTGGACGCAGCCGGATATACTTTTCAGGATGTGGTAAAATCGACCTGCCTGCTGAGCGATATGGCAAATTTTAAGGCCATGAACGAAGTATATGGAAGCTACTATTTGGTAGACCTTCCGGCGCGTGCAGCTTTTGCTGCTAAAGAATTGCCGTTGGGTGTGTTGATCGAAATTGAAACGGTTGCGGTAAAATCGGTATAATTAACCGGCTTTGGGGACTTTTCCCGGACTATTGCTGTAATAATAGGCCACCTTCAGAATCGCTTTTTCAATACTTACATTGATCAGGTTGATGTCATTTGCCATCGAAGGATCAATCTGGTCCATCTTCATCTGGAAATCGGAAGCCATCGGTATTTTTAGCTTCGTATTAATGCGGGCCGTGGCCGATTGGTATTCCTCTGCCTGCCCTGTTTTGATCACCTTGCAGGTGTATATTTTTTTCTCGCCGGTTTTGCCCGCCAGACCTGAAAAACCAAACAAACGACAGATCAGCCCCCGATGTTCGTATTGGGTGCAGCCGGTAACTTTTCCTTCTACCTTCAAATGCGACAGGCAAACGCAGTAATCATGTCCTTTGGCCAGTTCGTCGAGAAATTGCTCGTGTAAATTATTCTCATACAGGTAAACTGCCAGCGGCAAAAATTCAAGTACCGATGTTTCCAAATCCTTTTTCATGCAGCACAGGTTGCATTTTGCGGCACAATGCAGCCCGCTCTGGTTTTGGAAAGTTGCAATTTGTTTGTCCAGTTCCGAAAAAACCTTTTCAACTTTTTTTGCCGTTTTAAACAGATAACTCATATTCGAATAAAATAATACCAGTTTTTTCTAAAAGTAATTTCTTCGTCCGAATTCAATTTTTTCATGTTTCCAGAGGGTGAATAGATCCGGCTCGTCCGGAATATTTTCACCCTTCTCTTTTAATAAAGCAATGAAACGGGGAAATTGTTCTTTTTTCAGAATTATTGGGTTACAGGGTTTCCCTCTTTCGAACGGGTAAACTTCGTTGTTTATATTCAGTAACTCGAAAAGTGGTTGTTTGTTTTTCTGGTTATGAAGAATAATTCCGGAGTATTCAATCACTGCATAAGAATATTGTTGATGGTTTTTCAAAAAATCATCAGCTGATATGGTACGGAATAAACCGGGTGTTTCAATGAAACCATTTGCATCCGGTTTTACTGATGGATCAACAGGAACATGAATTTTCCGGATAAAACCATTTTCGGTCACTGTTTCATTTTCTGAAAACACTCTCGATGCAACTTTCGAACGGTATCCGGCCTTTTGAAACCTGTTTTTATACTGAAAATTGCAGTAATTGACGCCTATTCCCAGGTTGTTTTCATCCACAAAACGGATAATATCCAACGCTGCCAGTTCCGATTCCAGAATAGCCGGTTGTTCTCCATGTAAATAGGTGTATCCGTGGTCGGCTATTTTTTGTACGTTGTGTTGCGTCAGCCGGAGCTGGTGCAGGTTGAGGTTGGTAACACCGGCTTCCCATAGTTGCGGAATCAGTTCTTTCATCCGGTCGAGCTCTTCGGGAACTGCCGGGATTTCAACCGTGATGTTTGGGATGATGCCGCCTGCTTTTTTCAGTCCTTTCAAATTGTAGTTTGTAGCGCCAATATCGAAACGCACCTCGTTGATTCCTGCATCGGCGAGAGCCTTGAATTTGTCTTCGCTGGCCAGTATACCGTTGGTGTACATCCAGATATAAAGTTCAGGAGAACAATTTTCGCGGATGGTCTTCAGGAAATGCAAGGCCCGGTCGAATGCCAGCAACGGTTCGCCGCCGCTGAAACTGCAACCCTTAAATCCGAAGTGATTAATAAAATCGGCATAAATCCGTGGATCTTCAAATTCCAGTTTCTGGGCTGTCGGCAGGTCGTCGCTGTCCTGTGGCGCCGGGCAGTAAAAACAGTTGGCGTTGCACCTTCCGGTGATAAACAGGCACGACCATTCACCTTCTCCGCATAACCGGCACCCTTTCGATATTTGGTTGATCCAGGGTTTGGTGTCTTTAAATTCGTATTTTACCTTTTCTGAAAACGAATGGATTAGTTCGTCCCTTTCCTCCTCGTATTCAATAGCCTGATATGGGTTGATCCATTTCAGGTTTTCAAATTTCCTGAAAGTGGAATGGTTTTCATTAATCAGTTCATTCAGAAAAGAATGATAGGCGTTCATTTTTTGTTTGGATAAGTAAACATTCAATATTAAAAAGAGAAGGGGCAGAGAGGGTAACGTTTCTTAAAACTCGGAAAAAATAATCAGGCAAATAAGGATTTTACGGCTTCGTGTGAACCCTCGTAAAATCTGCATATTCCTGATGATTGTCAACATATTCTGTACCTGAAAAATTTGTGCAATATTAATACAAATCGGCATACGATCGTAAAAAAAAAGAGGAGATTCTTTCGACTCCTCTTTTTACTCTAACTATAAACTAACTAACTAAACCAAACTATGAATTTTTATAAATCTTTTTTTGCAAGGTAAAAGTCCATCATTTCGTAATTGCTTTTTTCGCGTTCTTCCATTTCTTCGACGGTTTTTGGCGGAGGAACAATTACTTTTTCTCCCGGTTTCCAGTTCAGCGGGAGTGCAACTTTGTGCTGATCGGCAGTTTGAAGGGCCGTAAGCGCGCGAACAATTTCATCCATGTTGCGGCCAACATTCAGTGGATAATACATGATCAACCGTACTTTACCCGTCGGATCGATAATGAACACAGCGCGGACAGCAGCCGTTTCGCTCTCGTTGGGTTGTAACATACCGTACAATTTCGATACCTTCATATCGATGTCTGCAATGATCGGGAAATTAAACAGCACACCGGAGTTTTTCTTTACATTATTAACCCAGGCAATATGTGCGTGAATACTGTCGATGCTCAATCCGATGAGTTTTGTGTTCATCGCTTTGAATTCATCCGATCGAATAGCAAAACCACTCATTTCGGTAGTGCAAACCGGTGTGAAATCAGCCGGGTGTGAAAATAAAATTACCCAGCTCCCTTTATTGTATTCCGAAAATTTTATTGGCCCGTACGTAGTGTTTGAAGTAAAATCGGGGGCCATATCTCCGATTCTTGGCATTTGGTATACTTGTTCTTCCATAACTTTTAAAATCTGAATGAGTTAATTAATTCTTTCCGGTTCAAACTTACCGCATAAATGAATGGCTGTCAAATCAATAATATCAATGTAGAATAAGGAATTTCTATCGAAAAAGATTGTATTAATTTGTAGGTTATTTTTAAGTCCTTTGCACAATTTTTGTAATTTTAATGCCTTAATCAACCAAATCAAAAATGTTTAGACGATTTTATTTTTATATACTTATATTATCTGTCCTTCAATTGATTTTGCCTTGCAGCGCTTCTGGAGATATCCCCGATGATCCGCAACAAAATGCCATTGCTCTTTTCGAACAAGGCAAATTCGATCAGGCATTGCCGGTGTTTGAAGATTTGCTCAGTTTATACCCGGAAGATAAAAAACTGAACTATTATCTGGGCGCCTGCCTGATTGAAACAAAAGATTACGGTGCCCGTGCCCGTCAGGCATTGCTGAATTCAGTTAGCAAGAGCAATCCTGAAAAAATTAATTATTATCTGGGAATAGCGTTTCATGCTGAGAATGAATATTTGGCGGCACTCGATTACTACAGTCAGTTTGAAAAAGAAGCAAAAAGCAAAACAAAAAAATCAGTTGATTATCAGAAGCTAATTGGACTGTGTGAACAGGGCATTAATCCTTTTGTTGCTGAAAAAGAAGAAATACCGGTAGTTGAACCTTTGCAAAATACCGAATCGGTTGCAGCGATTGGTGATACGGTTGTAGTTCCCGATGCTGCTGAGGTTGTCCCCGATTTTATTGTTCCAAAAAAATTATTTGATTCGGTCATCGTTTTTCAGGTAAATCAGGAAATCAGATACATGAAGATCAGTCAGTTTAAAAGTGAGGAAGCACAGATGAATTTTGTAAAAGGCTGGATCAAAAAGCAGGAACTTGATTCAATCGTGTTGTTTACCGATAATTTGAGAGAGCAATATACCCGGGCGAATTCAGACGAAAAGCAATTGTTTTCAGGACAGATACTCAGTAACGAGCAAAAAGTTATTTCGCTGAACCGGGAAATACCCGGATACAACCTGATTGCCCGGCAAATTGAAAGTAAATATTGGAAAAATCCGTCTTCAGAAGAAGTAGAAAAATTACTTGCTCAAAACGAAGCGATTACCGACAGTCTGGAATTATTGCGTGCCGGAAAACAGGAAAAAATCGATGTTCTGCCACCCGAGAGCGTTGTGCTTCCTATTGTTGAAAAAACAGAACCAAAAGAGGAAGATACAGAGGTAGTTATGAAGGGAGTTGTGTACAAAATACAAATTGGCGCCTTCAGTAAAGAACCTCCCGACTGGGCACAACGTTTATATAAAAAGTTGTCGTTAATCAGAAAGATAAGCAACTATACCGACGAAAATGGCGTCACTGTATATACAACAGGCGAATTGCGTTCATATTCCGATGCGGTTGAGATGCAAAAGCAGGTAAAACTGGAAGGCATTAAAAATGCCAGTGTCGCTGCTTATAACAACGGGGTGCGGATTACGGTCAGCGAGGCCCGGAAAATTAATGGTGAATAGGATGGCTGCAAAAGAAAAAACAGAGAAAAAGGTAACCGGAAAAGGGAAATTGAAAGAGGATCGTTTTCTGATTCTTCATAACGATGACTACCATACGTTTGACTATGTTATTGATGCATTGGTCGATGTATGTGGTCACGAACTCAACCAGGCAATCCAATGCACCATGTTGGTACATTATAAAGGACAATGTGATGTTAAAAAAGGAAGTTTTACGTATCTTAGTCCAATGAGAAAAGCATTGACTGACCGTGAACTGAAAGCGACCATCGATTAACGTAAATATTCCTCTAACAGGAGTATTCGCCATTCCGGGATTTTTTCCATGCACAGATTTCAATGGCTTCTCGTGTTTTTCATACGTTTTTTTACTTTTAACTTGTATCTATGGATATTCTGGTCATTCTATTTCTGGTTTTCCTTGGGATTGTGCTTTTGCTCATCGAGTTTGCCATTCTCCCGGGTGTTACTGTTGCCGGAATCGGCGGTTTATTAATGCTGGGGGCGGCTGTTTACCTGGCTTTCAAAAGTTATGGAACGGTTGCCGGAATAATTGCATTGTTGTTCGTATTGATCGTTTCCCCTATTCTGGTTTACCGGATGTTTAAAACGCGAATGGGTAAAAAAATGATGCTCGATTCGAAAATTACCGGTACTTCTTCTGAAATAAAAGCAGAAACTGTCCGGATTGGAGATGAAGGTATAACGGTAAGCCGCCTTGCCCCAATAGGAAAAGTACGGGTTGGCGGGGAAATTGTTGAAGCCAAATCAACCGGCAACTTTATTGACCAGCACACAAAAGTGAAGATCATCGGGATTTTACGCACGCAAATTATTGTTGAACCTATAAACTAAAACGAATGGAATTTTACGGAACATTTGGATTGATTGCAGGGATCATTGTCCTGCTGATCATCATTTTATACTACATCCCGATCGGGTTGTGGTTTTCGGCGCTGGTTTCAGGCGTCCGCATTTCGCTTATGCAGTTGTTTTTGATGCGGTTCAGAAAAGTACCGCCATCGGTCATTGTCCGCGCTCTGATTGAAGGCACCAAAGCTGATGTTCCCTTGAACAGGAACAGTTTGGAAGCTCATTATCTGGCCGGAGGACAAGTTGCAAAAGTGGTTCATGCATTGGTATCTGCTGCCAAAGCAAACATTGAATTACCGTTTAACATGGCTACTGCAATCGACTTGGCCGGCCGTGATGTTTTCGAAGCGGTACAAATGTCGGTGAACCCGAAAGTGATTGACACTCCTCCTGTAAGTGCTGTCTCTAAAGACGGCATCCAGCTTATTTGCCGGGCCCGTGTTACGGTTCGTGCAAACATTAAGCAACTGGTTGGAGGGGCTGGCGAAGAAACTGTGCTTGCCCGTGTTGGCGAAGGCATCGTTTCATCCATCGGGTCATCGTTCAGTCACAAGTCGGTGCTGGAAAACCCTGATACAATATCGAAACTGGTACTTGAAAAAGGACTGGATGCCGGTACTGCATTTGAGATACTTTCGATTGATATAGCAGATATAGATATTGGTAAAAATATTGGCGCTGTACTTCAGATGGACCAAGCTGAAGCTGATAAAAACATTGCCCAGGCAAAGGCTGAAGAACGCCGTGCAATGGCTGTTGCTCTCGAACAGGAAATGATTGCCAAAGCACAGGAAGCACGAGCTAAAGTGATTGAAGCTGAGGTGCAAATTCCTCTTGCAATTGCCGAAGCTTTCAGAAGCGGAAACCTTGGGATTATGGATTACATGAAATATAAAAACATCATGGCCGATACTTCGATGCGGGAATCAATTGCAGGAGAGGACAGCAAGAAACAAGAATAAATCGATGTAATTAATTGATATTTAAAGCTCTGCATTTATTGCGGGGCTTTTTTTGCTTTATTTAGCTAATTTTTCGTAAAAACAAAATGCTGTAAAACACAAAACTTAATATTCGCTTAACACATGATTGTGTTTTTGGACATATCTTTGTCGTAGATTTTTTTTCATAAGTTTAGGTTTGATTAGTTTTATTGGTTTAGTTAGTTTAGTTAGGTTAAGAGAAAAGGATCGGTTCAGAGGAACCATCCTTTTTGTTTTTTATAGACTGGGTGTGTAGTGAGAAATGAGTCTTGAGTAGTGAGACGGTAAACGAAAAACAGATTTCAGATATTAATCAATTTCTCCATTTCCCAACCTTAAATTCTTCAATCAAACAATTCAACAATTCAACAATCAAACAATCAAACAATCAAACAATTCAACAATTTAATCATTACATTCTCCATGCCGGAAGCAACTTGTCAAATGATCGTTAACCATGCCGGTTGCCTGCATGTGGGCATAAATAATGGTTGAGCCAACGAATTTAAAACCCCGTTTCTTCATGTCGCGGCTGATTTCATCTGAACCCGGACTGGTCGCCGGAATCTGGCTTAAACTTTCCCAATGGTTGACAATTGGTTTCTCTCCGATGAAGCCCCATATATAACGGTCGAAACTTCCGAATTCTTTCTGTACTTCGATAAAGCATTTGGCATTGGTAATACTTGCCAGAATTTTCAGTTTATTTCTGACAAGACCTTCATTATTCATCAACTCATCAATTTTGTCCTGTCCGTAGACGGCAACTTTCCTGACATCAAAATCATCGTATGCTTTTCGGTAATTTTCGCGTTTCCGAAGAACTGTCAGCCAGCTTAGTCCGGCCTGAACGCCTTCGAGAATGAGGAACTCAAATAATTTTTTGTCATCGTGAACCGGAACACCCCATTCTTCATCGTGGTATTGAATGTATAACGGATCTTTGGTTGACCAACTGCATCGCTCTTTCATAGAAAACTGATTTTAAAGTTATTCATATTAAATAACCAGCGCCGGAGGAAAAAGTTTCTGTCTTTTTTTGATTAAAAATCACCGAACTGCTGGCTGTTAAAAACTTCAAATTTTAAATAAAAAACCGAAAATACAGCCCAAGCCATGCAAATTATTATTTTTACCCTTATTAAATTGCAGGCAGATTCCGGAGTGCATAAATTGCATCCGTTTTCTGAACCAATAAATGAACCGGTGAACCATTCGCATATTTTATGAAAAAGACATTACTGATATTTTTTTTACTGACTTCCATCAGCTCGGTAGCCCAGTTGAATATTGATCATTTTATGCGTGTTGGGCGTACCCGTGTTCAAATCGGAAATTATGTAGGTGCAATTGAAAGTTTCAATATTGTTATCAAATTCAAACCCTATTTGCCTGAACCTTATTTTTTTAGGGGAATTGCCAAGCATAATCTGGAAGATTTTAGGGGAGCGGTTGACGATTATAACAAGGCTGTCGAAATAAAACCATATTACCCGGAAGCATACATGAACCGCGGATTGGCTTACTTGTCGCTGCATGAGTACGAAAAGTGTATTGCCGATTACGATAAAGCAGTGGAACTTGATCCGCGGAATGAAGCCGTGTACAATAACCGGGGGATTGCCAAAATGTCGATGAAAAATATTGATGGTGCAATTGCTGATTACGATAAAGCAGTTGAACTGAATCCTAAATTTACGAATGCCTATATCAACCGGAGTAATGCCCGAATTATGAAAAACGATATTCGGGAGGCGATTCGCGATTTAAATAAGGCAATTATCATCCGGCCACACTTTGCAAGCGCTTATCTTTTACGCGGTCTGGCCCGTTTCGAGTTGGAAGATTATGCGGCAGCCCTGCGAGACTTTGATCAGTGTATCAAACTTGATTCGAAAAATGCTTTTGCTTTCAATAACCGGGGAATTGTGAAACAAAAACTGGAAGATTTCAATGGGGCAATCATGGATTATGATTTTGCTATTTATCTTGACCCGACGATGGCCAATGCCTATATGAACCGAGGAATTGCAAAGGAAGTGTTGAAGATGGAAGGGTATATGCAGGATTACCAGATTGCGGGCAGACTGGACCCGAAATTTGCACTTGCGCTGCGTGAAATGAATGCTGATGTGTTTGCACAGAACCAGCAACAGCAACAACAGCAAAATCAGCAGGCAGGAGCTTCGGGCGGCGCTGCAAGTTCACAAAAAGCAGGTAATTCGCAACAACAGGCTACAAACCAGCAAAGCGGGTCGCAGCAACAGGCAGCGCCTCAGCAATCGTCTGCTCAGCAAAGCGGGTCGCAACAGCAGACTGCCCAATCGGAAACAAAAGAAGACCGCGACCGTCGGCGGTTCCGTCTGGCGCTTGCCGATACCCGTAACCTGCCCGAAATGGAGGAAGAAGAAGTTGACGATGGACGCATTCAGAATAAAAATATAATTATCGAACTGCAACCAATTTTCATCCTGAGCGCTTACGATAACAGTTCGGCCGAATTCAGTGAATCGAGATATTATAATCTGGCGCTGGAAGAATTGAACGGTTTCAATAATTACAATCCAACCATAATGCTTACAAATAATCCAACGGATTATTTTTTGGAAACATTCAAAAACTATGTGCTCTTTTTTGATGAAAAGATAAAAGTAAACAACAACTTGAGCGAAAATTTTCTGGATCGGGGTATCTTCCGCGGTTTGGTGATTGACTATCAGGGGGCAATAGATGATTTCGACAAGGCGATAAAGTTGAAAAACGGAAACCTGCTTGCGCATTTTTCGCGTGCAAATTACCGGGTGAAAATGGCTGAACTAATAGAATCGCTCAATGATCCGTCGGAAGAGCTGAAACTTCCGATGAAAGGAGTGTTGCAACAGACGAATGATAATGTGGTACTCAACGATTATAACATCGTGTTGGCTGATTATAACGAATGTCTCCGGTTGAACCCAAAATTTCCGTTTGCGTATTTTAACAGCGCGTATGTGAAGTGCAAATTGAAAAATTACCCAAGCGCCTTGACTGATTTAAACGAAGCCATACGATTGGAGCCTGATTTTGCAGAAGCATATTTTAATCGTGGGTTGATTCGTATTTTTATGGATGATGTGGAAGGCGGTGCAGCCGATTTAAGTAAAGCCGGCGAGCTGGGCATTCAGAATGCATATAATGTAATTAAGCGGTATTGTAACTAAGCTAATGATGAGCAATCAACCTCTGGCAGAGCGTTTGCGTCCGAAAACACTGGACGATTATATTGGTCAGCAACATTTGGTTGGCAAGGGAGCGGTATTACGTAAAATGATTGAATCGGGAAATATTTCTTCCATCATTCTGTGGGGACCGCCGGGAGTTGGCAAAACCACGCTGGCCAAAATCATAGCCAACACACTTGACCGCCCGTTTTACACATTGAGCGCAGTGAGTTCGGGGGTGAAAGATGTCAGGGAAGCCATCGACAAGGCAAAGAAGACCCAGTTCTTCAATCGGCCCAATCCAATATTGTTTATCGATGAAATTCACCGGTTCAGCAAGTCGCAGCAGGATTCGCTGTTGGCATCGGTAGAGCAGGGCATTGTAACCCTGATTGGCGCAACCACCGAAAATCCTTCGTTCGAGGTGATTTCCCCGTTGTTGTCGCGCTGCCAGGTTTATGTACTGCAATATCTCGAAAAAGATGATTTGGCGAAAATTGTTGAGATGGCAATTACCAAAGATTTGGTACTGAAGGAGAAAAAGATAACGATTGAAGAAAATGAGGCCATGTTCCGGTATTCAGGCGGCGATGCCCGGAAGTTACTGAATGTGCTGGAACTGGTTATCAATGCTGAAGATGGCGATGAGGTTGTAATAACGAACGAAATTGTGACCGACCGTCTTCAGAAAAATCTGGCCATTTACGACAAGAACGGCGAGATGCATTTCGACATCATTTCGGCTTTCATAAAAAGCATCCGTGGCAGCGACCCCGATGCGGCAGTTTACTGGCTGGCCCGCATGATCGAGGGTGGGGAAGATGCGAAATTTATTGCCCGCCGTTTGCTTATTCTGGCTGCCGAAGATGTTGGACTTGCCAACCCGAATGCACTGCTGCTGGCGCAAAGTACATTCGATGCCGTTCATAAAATCGGAATGCCCGAGTCGCGCATCATTCTTTCCGAATGTACTATTTATCTGGCGACTTCGCCCAAAAGTAATTCGGCGTATTCGGCTATCGACGCGGCCATAGCATTGGTTAAAAGCGCCGGCGATTTGCCGGTTCCGCTTCACATACGCAATGCGCCAACCAAACTGATGAAAGATTTGGGCTACGGAAAAGACTACAAATACGCGCATTCGTACGATAATAATTTCGTTGAGCAGGAGTTTCTTCCGAAGGAAATAAAAAACGAACGCTTTTATTTTCCGCAGAATAATCCAACCGAAGCGAAAATTCTGGAGAAGCTGAAAAGCTGGTGGGGTAAGCGGTTTGAAAAATAAAATGCAGTAAATACAAAACGATATAACCAGATGAAGAAAATCCTCTCTCATTTCAGCTTGCACCTGATTTTTGCCGTATTATTATTCTCTTTCCTTTTTTTATCAAGAGTTTCATACATGCTGATTTATCACCAGCGAATTGATTCATTAGAGATGATCGGAAAAGTATTGATGTATGGGATGAAGTTTGATAGTATGATTTTGAGTTACATCCTTGCAATTCCGATTTTTTTATCGGTTATCGCTTTTAAACGAACTTTACGGTTGACTGGTAAATTCATTTCTCTTTATTATATATTCTTTCTTTTATTTGTCATTTTTATTGAGTTATGCACCATTCCATTTATTAATGAATACGATACACGCCCCAATCGTATTGCCATTGAATATTTAATTTATCCGAAAGAATTACTTTCGATGTTGGCAAAAGGCTTTTGGATGGAAGCTGTTTTGGCATTTTCTGTGTTGGGAGTTTGCATCTATTTCATAAAAAGGAATTATAAAAAACTGCCTGCTTTTACGAATATTCATTGGGTTAGTAAACTCGTTGTTTACCCGATTATTTTGTTTTTTCTTTTCTGGGGAGCCCGGGGTAACCTCACAAAGCCAAGGCCTGACAATCCGAGTGTTGCTGCCTTTTCAAATGATCAGCTTGTAAATGCTTTGGGCTTAAATTCTTTTTATACGATATTGTATGCTGCCCAGGGACTTCAAGGTGAAGAAAATGTTTCGAAAATGTACGGTGAGTTTCCCCTGGATGAATCGTATCAGCGGGTGAAGAAATTAATGGCTGTACAGGAAACTGACTTTTCAGGCGAAAAATATTCGTTGGTGCACAAGCAAAAATCAGTTTCCCCACGTTCGAAACCATGCAATATTGTTATTTTTTTGCAGGAAAGTTTGGGCGCTGAATATACCGGATGTCTGGGAAACAGCAAACTAACCCCAATGCTTGATAGTTTGGCAAATCTCGGTTTGTTATACACCAATATGTATTCTACCGGAACCCGAAGTGTACGAGGTATCGAAGCTGTTTTTACCGGTTTTATGCCGACCCCATCACGGGAAGTTGTGAAATTGGGAAAATCGCAGCAAAATTTCTTCAGCATTGCGGCGCTGCTTAAAGGTATTGGCTTTGAAACCAGTTTTATTTATGGCGGAATGAGCAATTTCGATAATATGGGCAGTTTTTTCTCGGGGAATGGAATTCGTCAAATAATAGATGAAACGGATTACGAATCTCCGGTTTTTAAAAGTACATGGGGTGTTTCGGATGAAGATTTGGTGCAAAAAGCACACGAAACATACTTGTCGTATGGCGATAAACCTTTCTTTTCGTTAATATTTTCTTCGTCAAACCATGTGCCTTTTGAATTTCCGGATGGGCGAATCCAGCTTTTCGAACAACCTAAAAATACCGTTAATAATGCGATAAAATATGCCGATTATGCAATCGGAAAGTTTTTTAGGTTGGCTCGCAGCGCCGATTATTACGACCATACTGTTTTTGTGGTAGTTGCCGATCACAATACCCGGGTATATGGCGATATGCTGGTGCCGGTGCATAAATTTCATATTCCGGCTGTCGTTGTTGCACCCGGAATCAATAATTCAAAATATACGAAACTGTGCAGCCAACTCGATTTGGTTCCTACCTTATTGGACCTTGCAGGCGTCGATTGTGAAATACCTGCATTCGGACATGATTTGGTGCAATTGGCCGACTCTGTGCCGGGGCGAAGTTTTATGCAGTTTTACTCATCGTTTGCGTACCGGGTTGAAAATAAAATGATTGTTTTGCAGCCGGGAAGTGTTTTCAAACAGTTTGAACTTAGCGCGGACGGACAGGCCATAGAACAAGCTATTGATAGGGAATTTTTAAATGATGCACGTGCATATCAGGTGGTGGCATCGCACCAGTATCAAAAAATGTTGTATCGCGTAAAGTAAGTTTTTAGGCTGTTAAAATCTCTGAATAGTTGTATGGTAAAACTGTTTTTCATTATTAATCGCATATCCGGAACCAGCGATAATTCGACTGTCGGTGAAATTATTGAACGGTTTTTTAGTTCACGAAATGGATATGAATATGAAATTCATTTTACTGAATATCCGAATCATGCACGCGAACTTGCTGTAAAGGCAATTGAATGGAAGGCTAATATAGTGGTGGCTGCCGGTGGGGATGGGACACTGAATGAAGTAGCTGGTGTACTTGTCGGTTCTGAAGTTATTCTTGGCATGATTCCCATTGGATCGGGGAATGGATTTGCCCGTCATTTTAAAATACCATTTCCGGTGAAAGAGGCTCTTGAAACAACCATTTCGGGGAGGATAATCCGTGTTGATGTGGGTGTCGTTAACAATCAAATATTTCTGAGTAATACCGGATTTGCTATTGATGCAGATATTATTTTTAATGCTCTTTCAACAAAAATGAGAGGTTTTTTATCCTATTTTGTGGCTGGAGTAAAAAGTATATTTACGTTTAAACCACCGTGTTGTACAATTCTGCTGGAAGATAGAAAATTGGAGGTTCGACCATATTTGTTTTCAATATTTAATACCAGCCAATACGGATACAATGTGAAAATTGCTTCCCGAATTGAAGCCGAAGATGGATTTCTGGATTTGCTTATTATCGACAGCCGGAATATGTTTAAAGCAATTTATTTGATTTTACGGAAACCATCGGATCATCCTCAATACATCCGGCATCGGGTGAAAGCACTGACTGTGGAGTTTCGTCCTGCCCTGAATTATTTTCAGATAGATGGCGAATTGATAAATCGCGGCGTGGACAGAGTTGACGTCAGCATTATTCCAAATGGTTTAAAATGCCTGGTACCTTCTGATTATTGATTTGAATAGTATTGATGCAGTCCGAAGAAATTCACTTTCATATTCGACCTTACTCAACACTAATTTTTATCTTCGTACAAAAATTAAAAGCATGATTCCAAAACTAAAATATGAGGGCGAGAACTTTTTGTTGCTTGCCGGTCCGTGCGTGATTGAAGGAGAGGAAATGGCTCTCGAAATTGCCGCAAAAATTCTTGAAATAACCGATCGTTTGCATATTCCTTTTGTTTTTAAAGGTTCATACCGGAAAGCCAATCGTTCGCGCATCGATTCGTTTTCGGGCATTGGCGACGAAAAAGCCCTGCGTATTCTGAAAAGAGTAGGCGACACATTCAATATCCCCGTGGTGACCGATATTCATTCCGCAGAAGAAGCCGCGATGGCCGCCGAATATGTCGATGTGCTCCAGATTCCGGCTTTCCTTTGTCGCCAGACCGATTTGCTGGTGGCGGCGGCAAAAACCGGGAAAGTGGTCAATATAAAAAAGGGACAGTTTTTGGCTGCCGATTCTATGCAATTTGCTGTGAATAAAGTGCGCGACAGCGGCAATAACAAGGTGATGCTCACCGAACGCGGAACAACTTTTGGCTATCAGGATTTGATTGTTGATTACCGCGGAATTCCGGAAATGCAGAAGAACAATTGCCCGGTGATTCTGGATATAACCCACTCGTTGCAGCAACCGAATCAAAGCAGCGGGGTTACCGGTGGAAAGCCTGAACTGATTGAGACCATTGCCAAAGCGGGCATTGCAGTTGGTGTGGATGGTATTTTCATTGAAACCCACCCGAACCCGGCCGTTGCCAAATCGGATGGCGCCAACATGCTGCGGCTCGATTTGCTGGAAGATTTGCTAACGAAACTGTTGAAAATCAGACAGATCGTTCAATGTTTTTAACAAGAATAATTGCTGGAGTTTTCTTGTGTTTTTCTGTCTGAAAAATCGGTATACGTAAACTGGTTCTTTCGTGAAATAAAAGTTATGAACCAAAATACAGAAGAATTAATCATACAACTGTGTCTTGCAAAATTATCGGACAAGTACGGGCAGAAAGTTACTTTGGAAAGGAAACAGTATGTTGGCGGAGGTTGCATCAATAATACGGTTTTGCTGAAATGCAGCGAGGGTAATTTTTTCCTGAAATGGAATTCATCATGTCCCGGCGATATGTTTTTGAAAGAAGCTGCCGGTTTGCAGGAAATGTATTCGGTTGAAAATCCGTACCTGATCATTCCTAAAGTTATCTGGGCAAAGGAGATGGACGAGTTGCCCGGTTTGTTGTTGATGGAATATCTTCAATCCTCCGGCGGTACTTCAGAACAGGACGAAAAACTCGGTCGCGGGCTGGCTGTCATGCACCAAAAAACTGCCTTGCAATTCGGTTTTCATCATGATAACTATTGTGGTTTGACAGTACAGGACAATATGTGGAATGTAAATTGGATCGAATTTTTCGGCAAGCAACGTATTGGGTATTTGCTGGGCCTGATCAAAGGTTCGCGGGGAATATCTTCCGGAGAAATGGATATGTACGGAAAATTGATCGATCGACTTCCTGAAATTTTATTGCACGAAACAATGCCATCGCTTATTCACGGAGATTTGTGGTCGGGCAATTACATGTATACCGCCAATGGTCCGGCTTTGATCGATCCGGCAACGTATTATGCCGACCGCGAGATGGAACTTTCAATCATGGCGCTGTTTGGCGGGTTCCCGTCCCGTGTATGGGCTGCATACCGGGAAATGTATCCGTTGCCCGACGGTTGGGAAGATCGCAACAAAATTTATCAGCTTTATCATATTTTAAACCACTATTATCTGTTTGGCGGTTCCTATTTAAACCAGGCAACCCAAATTGCATTGCAGTTTATTTAAAAGGCAGTACCTGCTTTTTAAAAATATTCGTAAATTGTATCGGGAAAAATTAAATGGGTGGAAACGGAAATTCTTGAAATCCCTTATCGGGCTAAACTTTGTTTTGATAAAAACAAGGGGTTGATCTTACCGGAAAAAGTGCCATATATTGGCATGGGCGCTTCGTATTTTGCTGCCGAAGTAATCAAATATTTAGGGATAAATATTGCTGTTGAAATTGCTTCAGAGTATTGTTTATGCCATGAAGAAGAATCTGATTTTGAAGATGCAGTTGTTATTTCACAGTCAGGTGAAAGTCTCGAAACACTTACCTGTGCAAAGCGATTCAAATCGTTTTGTGGTATTGTAAATTCCGACGACAGCAAACTTGCTAAGTTGGAAAATGCAAGGAAAATAATTTATTTGCATGCCGGAACGGAAGAACATTCATCAACTAAAACATTCATCAATACTTTAGTGGTACTTTATTTGGGGCACGGGATCAACCCGGCGCCAGCCCTCGAAACCATCCATAATCGCTTCAATTATTTCAAGGAGTTGGGCGAAACTATGGGAAATATGGTGTTGAAAAAGTTGAGAAAGAAGAGGTACAGAGGTTTCTATATTATTGGTAACGGACCTAATATCGGAACGGTTCATCAGGCTGCGCAGATGTTGACTGAAACCACGAAACTCCCGTTCATCGGGCTTCCTGCCACACAATATAATTATGGATTGAAAGAAGCTGCATCCAACTCGTTTGTAATTGTGCTGAACCCTTCAGGAAAATATTACGAGCGGACCAAAGCCCTGATAAAAACGATTGAAAATGCCGGAGCCAGTTTTTTCGAAATGAATGAAGACGAATTGAGCGAGGAATTAAGCCCGTTCAGTATGATCCTTCCGTTTTTTTATATGGCTGTTTATATTGTCGATAAAATGAAATCCAGAGATGATTTCATTGTTGGCGACAAAATAACTTCGGAGTAATTACAATTCGACTAACCGGTTTTTAATGGCATATACCACTAACTGGGCTGTATTTTTGCTTTCACTTTTTTCGAGAATGTTGGCGCGATGTTTATCCACCGTTCTTTTGCTGATAAAAAGCTGATCGGCAATTTCCTGGTTTGAGTAGCCCTGGCAAATGAGTACAAGTATTTCCATTTCGCGTTCCGAAAGCTCGGTGTGCGATTCTTTGTCTTTTTTTATGGTTTTCAGGTTGTTGACCAGGTTTTCCAATAATTCCGATGAAAAATAGCTTCCTCCGTCGAATACCGTTTCCAGCGCGGCTTTTACTTCTTTTATATCCGAGTTCTTCAGTACAAAACCTTTCACTCCGGCATTTACCATTTGATAATAGTAATCTTCTTCACCGTACATCGACAAGGTAATAATTTTCAATGCGGGAAATTTTCGAAGAGCAATTTCGGCAGCTTCAATGCCATCCATTACCGGCATTTCAATATCGAGTAAAACCAGATCGGGCTGGATGGTTTCCAATACGTCGAGAAACTCTTTCCCGTTCGATGCTTCGGCAACAACACGGTAATCTTTCAGGTTATTTAAAAGAATTTTAAGCCCGTTGCGGAACAGGGTATGATCGTCAGCTATGATTATTTTGCGGTAGGTTCGTTCACTCATTTTCAATTTTCACTTTAATGTATGCCAATGTACCTTTTTGCTTTTCGCTTTCAACCGATATTTCTCCTTTCAGCGAACTGATACGGGAGAAAACATTCGACATGCCCATTCCGGAGCCGGAAGGATGGTCGGTTATCCGTTTTACGTCGAACCCGTGCCCGTCATCCTTGTAAACAATGGTAATATAATTTTCTTCTTTATTCAAATTTATGCGGATATTTTTCGCGTGTGCATGCTTTATTGTGTTGTTAATCAGCTCACAAAGAACCCGGTACAAAACTACTTCCACGTTGCTGTCGAACCGGTCGTCTTTCAGGTTCGAATCAATTTCGATATGTACTGCCTTCGCAGCGTTTATTTTATTACTGAAGTTGGTGATGGCGCGCAATAGTCCAAAATTATCGAGTACGTGCGGACTCAGGTTATTCGATATTTCCTTCAGGCTTTTGATGGCTTCGTTGATTACCAGTTCTGTATTATCTACAATTTCTTTTGAAGATGAATCGTGTTCGAGTTGGGACAGTGCCGAGACCGACATTTTAACGGTCGAAAGCAGCGGTCCGAGGCCATCGTGCAGGTCTTTTGCAAAGCGTTTTCTCTCTTTTTCTTCGGTCTGGATAATGGCATTCAGAAACATTTTTTCTGTTAGCCGGCGCGAGTCTTCCACTCGTTTTATGTATTTGAAAATTTTCTGGATAAGAAAAACTCCGATAGCAAAACACAAAGAAGTGGTAACCCCGATCCAGATGAATACTTCGCGGAAGTCCTGTGGCACAAAATCGCTGATGTAGGGGAGGAACTCCACCAGACGGCTGACAGCCATGAATACGAACCCGACGGTCAGCAGAATCCACGCGAAGTTGTATTTGGTTACCTTGGTGAGTTTGATGGCTACGCCCACTGCAAAAAGTTGCAGTATAATGGAAATTACTAAAAGCGCCTGAAGAATCATAATTGGTAGTTTTAAAGCCGGTACAAAGGTACAATCTTCAGTCTCATTTTCTATCGATTCGAGAAGTTGCGTGGAAAGATACTTGTATTCATTATTTTCCGGAAGGGAACCAGCATGGTGTTCCATGGAATTTCTGAAAGGACCATTAAAACAAGAATGGAAGGGCTAAAATAGATGGCTGCCAGTACGATGGCCATGGCATTGTTCATATATGCCGCTCCGATTGCCGTAGCTATTTTTCCTTTTCTGTCTTCCTTGTAACCCATGAAAAAACCAATAAGATGGAGCAGAATAAACACGATGTACAAAAGTCCGGTTTGCCAAAGAATTTTTACGGGATTGTTTAAAATAGTGTCCCGCTGTGAACCAATAATCGCATAAACCATGACTGCCAGCAGAAGCACGTTGATGGAAGTGAATAAATGACTGCTTTTTATGATTATGCCCGGGAAATATCTTTTAATCAATTGTGAAGCAGCCATTGGTAAAAAAATGAGCAATGCAAGATCTCTGAAAATAAACCATGAATTTACAGAAAGGTCGCCGATCATTAACCCCCAGAATAACAAAGGAACAGTAACCGGAGCTATGACTGAAGTGATGATCACGATACTTGTCGACAGCGCCGTATTTCCCTTTGCAATATCTGTCAATGCAGGAGAAGCAGTTCCGGCAGGCATGGCTGTAAGAAGTAAAATACCGACAGCAAGTTCCCGGTTGAATGGTTGAATTGCAAGGAAAAACAAGACGGGTATAGCTATCATATATATGAACGTGAAGAATATTACCTGCCTGTAATTCTTCATTTTTTGAAATACCAGGGCAACATCTGTTTTTAAAAATACCAGGAATAACGTGACCATTAAAAATGGTTTAAGCATCGGCATTAAAATACTGCTGTAAAAGGGATTAATTAATCCCATAATTAATCCTGTAATTAAAAACACACCAAAATATTTATCCAGAAACTGAATGAATTTCGCCATTGCCATTTAAATTCTTCCGCGGCGGGAAGATACAACAAAACTTCTAATTGTGCGGTTCGTGGATGGCCCGATCGTTAACTTCTGACGGTTCGTATCAAAGTAAGTACCATGACTACGGCGATAACCGGGATAATGCTGGCCACAATCAGAATAGGCGTAAATGAATAGTGATCAGAAATATAACCTATCATGAATGTACATAAAATAGTGCCTATCTGGGCGGCGGTACCAGACAAGCCACTCACTGTTGCGACCGATTTGCTTTGAAAAAGGTCGGAGGGCAGGGTCAGTACCATCGTCGAAAATGAAGCGTATGCAAACATGGAGAATCCAAAGATAGCAGCCAGTGCGAACGGGCTTGAGGTGAATGCAGCGCCAGCCAGGACAAACATTCCCAGTCCGCCAAAAACAACCACGGCTTTACGGGCACAGACGACAGACCAGCCACGATGAATCAGCCAGCTTGAGATGCCTCCTCCGAAAAAATTACCCAGGTCGGCGGCAACAAACGGGATCCAGAAAACCAACAGGCCTTCTTCCAGGTTAATGTCTTTACTCACCAAATAGATAACGAACCAGTCGGCGACGAAAAACCAGACCGGATCGATGAGTGCCCGCCCGAAAATCACTCCCCATGTTTTGCGTAACCGGAGCAGTTGCAGCCAGCCTGTGACGGAAGATTTTGAAGAATCCTCCTCATTGTCCTCCCTGTCTTTCAGAATTATATCCCGCTCCAATTCACTGATTCGCGGATGGTTCTCAGGCCGGTGATAAAGCAAACGCCAAAGGACCAGCCATAAAAAACCCAGTGATCCCGTGATCACAAAGGCGTATCTCCATCCTCCAAAGGTATGATAAAGCCATACCACCAGGAATGGTGCAATGGCTGCTCCAATACAACCACCGCTTTCAAACAGCGCAACCGCCAGACCGCGTTCGCGTTTTGGGAACCATTCGGATACAGCCTTTGTTGCCCCCGGCCAGTTGGCGGCTTCCCCTGCTCCCAGGAAAAAACGAAACGTACAAAAACTTTTTAATCCGGTTGCAAACGAAGTCATCATGGCTGCAATTGAATACCAGAGAACAGTAAGCGATAGCCCGTTGCGTGTACCGATGCGGTCAATCAGCCGACCACCAGCACTCTGACCAATCGCATTGGCGATACGAAACGAAATCACAATAAGCGCAAAATCGGCATTGGTCCACTGGTAATCGCTTTTGAGAAAAGGTGCCAGTACAGAAAGTGTTTGCCGGTCGATGTAATTCAAAACGGTAGAAAGAAAAAGCAGGCCGGCTATCCACCATCTTAAAGAGGGAATTGTTCTGGGTTTTATCATTCTGTTGTTTATTATTTGGTTATACCGTTTTGAATTTTATCATCGTCCGGTAATTTTAACTTTCAGATGCCGGTACAGGAAGTACTTCGCTGCTGTAATGAAGAATCCCGATTTTTACCTTTTTATCCAGGCTGATCCTTGTTTCGAGGTATTTTTGCACATTATTCACATCCAAATGATGAAATCCCAGAATGTTGGTCAGCACACTATCCATGGTTAAGGTTGCTTTAAAATTGCGTTTTATGTGGTTCAGGTACATGCACTCTGAAGCTCCAAAGCGGTCTTTGATAACATTGTCTTCAAGCATTTTCCACAGAGTTTGGTCATCGTACCGGGCGAGTCGGCCAATTTCTTCCCCATGGGTGGGGGCAATGCCTTCATCGCAGGGCGAAAGAAGGATGATGTCGCCTCCTTGTTTTGTGGCCAGTTCGGCAGAGAACAGACCTTTGTCGGCCTGGGTAAAATCGTAATCGGAAGGGTAGGCGCTGCTGATGGTAATATCAGCCTTTTCTGAAAATTTTGCGCCAAATATATGCATTCCCCATTTCACAGCTTCACGGTGTGCATCGATAAAATGCCCGGCAACCGCTTTGAGCAGGTCACCGCTGTCTGTTTGGATCACATTGACGATAAAATGGAGTCCTACTTCAGTTGCAAAATCTTCCATTTCCTCGCGGCAGGGTGTCAGTATTTTTCCAAGCTGCTGTTCCGTTGCCCCCAGAAGATGCATAGCATTCACTGTTTCTGTCCCGGCTACCCCGGGAAGAAAGATTTTGGCGCCGCCACTCCATCCCACCGGATGGTGCGGCAATACACCGCCAACGCCGATGCGGAAATCTGCTTCCATCACCTCTTTGTTGACTACAATGCGTGTTCCCCGGCGGGTTACCCCGTGAACTACCAGGTTATGATGGCAATTGTGATGCCGGATGGATATCTGATCCATCAGTTCCCGGCCAAACCGTTCTTCTATCTCCTCTTCGGTCATCGGACGGTGTGTCCCGTAAGCAATAATGAGCTTGATCTGTTCATTTTTTACTCCGGCCCTGTGCAGTTCCTCCAGGATCACCGGGATAATCAGTTTCTGGGGGGTAACTCTTGTGCGGTCATCGGCCAGGATGACAACCGATGCATCTTTTGGGACAATTTCACCCAGCCGTTTTGTACCGATGGGATGTTGTATTGCTTTTTTTATTTCTTCCACTTCACTTTCCGGCGGGCGGAATTCATTGCGGTGTAAGTTAAAACACAGGTTTTCCTGAGGAATGCTCAGGTCAATAGTTTGTTCACCGTAGTGAACAGGTATTTTCATTTCCATATTGCTATTTTCGATGTTTACAATTGTTTTATAAGTTCCATGATTTTTTCCTGATATATTTTTTGCCACTGCGGGGCAAGAATACAATTCATAACCTCATATCCTTCCTGCCTGTAACTCTTCTCAGTGGGGGCATAATGCAGATAGCCATTTGAATAACCGGCAACAAAGGTGTTGGGGTAAGGGGAGTTTTCCTTGATTTTCAATCCCACCTCTGAAAATGCTTCCCCTGGGAATGAAGCAAGGATAAAATCTCCGATACGCAGCACTATAATTTGGGCAGAAACTTGATCTCCTCCCAGCCGTTCAATTTCGTCCCGCCGGAGTAAAAGCTGGTGACGGTCTTCCTGTATTTGGGTAAGCTTCTCCATAGCAAGTACATTTTGGAGATATTTATCTATATCCTTTTTATTGGCTTCATCCATTTTATCCAATCCTGAAAACCCTGCCTTTTTTTCAAGCAAATACTGTTCAGCATAATAAGAGGGAAAATCGGGAGAGAGGTTGTATTTAATGTATAAAGGGATAAAAGTTTTTAAATTTAGGCTGGTTGAACGAAGGGAAGCAAGCAGTCTTTTTTCTTCCTGCAACAAGGTATCCAGCAAAACGGGAATGTCGGTACGTAAAGGTAATTTGATTGATTCACTGACCACTGATAATTGATCGGATTTGCCGACAGCAATTTCTTTTAAGGCTTTCAGCGTACTAAGCCCAAGCATCTGTCCAAAAGGTTCACAGTTCCTCGGATGGTTGGTGTCTTTATATAAGATTTCGGTAATGTCTCCTGCCGCGCCCTGTATAAATAAGGCCATGGCCTGGTACCCCAGTTGGTCTTCAATCAGGTGGGAAGCAAAACCGGGGTACTCGGCAGTGACGCCTTTGTCCGGGACGCCGGTATACGGATGGCAGGCATAATTAAAAACAACTGCTTTGATCGTTCCATCCCTGCGCTGTAATTTCAGAATACCGATTTCGGGGTCAATTTCTCCCAGACCGGCAATTTGATCATCGGGCATATTGGGGTTGGCATGACGGATGGTGAACACCTTTCCGTCTTTTAGCCTGATGCGGCGGTTCATGGCAAAACGGTTTTCAAAACCTGTTCCTGCTCCAATCTTTACCGGTTCCAGGTTGGCCATGGCCTTTTTAACTGCCGATATAGTTTTGCCTTCCACATCTGCCGTAATCTTTTTCCCTCCGTTTAAGAAACCATCCAGGTGGTTATGCGATGCACTGACGAGGACATGATCAATCCGGAGTTCAGTTTTAAGCCTGGTTGAAACAGCAGGTAAAAACGAGTCGGGGATGTCGCCGATACCACCAATGGCAATTACGTCCATGGTGATGATAGCAATACGGGAAAAGGCATTTTCAAGGACCAGCGCTTTTACAAACAGGGAATCGTGTACATCACCGCAATTAGCGGCTGTGATGTTGTTTTTTCCGGTACCGGCCCGAAGCTGGGCCCCGGCTGGCTGGCAATTCAGAAAAGTTGCAGCAAAGAGTACAAGGGCGACAGAAGTTCTTAATGCTGACTTTACTATTTTTCCCCGGGCTGTCATGATAAAATCGGACTTACTGAGGTTTCTTTTGCTTCTTTAAGCAGAGCCAAAACTTTTTGTCTGCTCTGGTAAGCAGCCGCATCGGGGCTGGACGTATAATCAAAGCCCAGTTCAACGGTCAGGAAACCGTCATATCCGGTCTGATGCAGGGTTTGCAAAAACGGAATGAAGTTGATGGTTCCTTCGCCCGGTATTTTGTGCTGGTCAGCGAGCGTGTTGTTGTCATCCAGATGGATATGCAGGGGTATCTTTTTTTGAAGCAGGATATAAAGGCTGTCGACCAGTGATTCTTTATTGACGTGGCAATGGCCTGTATCCAGTGCAATGCCCATATTCGGATACTGCCGGTTTTCGATTAGCCGGGCCCCTTCTTCAATGGTCAAAACCAAGTCGCTTTCCAGCATGTGGGCAGGTTCAAGCAAAAGGAGCACCTCTTTTTTGAGCGAATAATCCACCAGTTCATCCAGGCTGGCTGTGAGTTGCTGCATTCCTTTTTCGTATCCTTGTCCGTATAGGGTCCGCCCGGGGCAGAGGCTTACTTTTTTGCAACCCAGGGCAAGAGAAGTATCGATGGAATTTATAATGTACTGAACGCTGTCTTTCCGAATGCTGTCAATGGGGCTGCAAAGGCAGGTGGGATAACCGAACTGGGCAGGGATGAACCCCGAAATACAGATATCGGTTTTATCAATCGTGTCTTTGACGGAAGAAATGCTTTGCTGGTCCATGTCACGGTAGTAGGCATGAGGCCTCCCGCCCCAGATTTCGATGCCCGGATAACCGAGACCGGCAACCCGTTTAATGGTTTCCTCCAGGGTATAGTTGCAATATAATTTTGTGGAAATACTCAGTTTCATTTTTGAAATGATTTATTGTTGAATCTATCCTGCAGGTTCAATTTGCAGGAGGTACATATTGGCAAACACAGCATCCGAATAAACCGGTTGCTGTATTTGCCATCAGAATTAGAGTTACTCTGCAATTAATTTTTCCAGCATGGCCTTCATCTTCACTGCCTCCTCCATAATATTTGGAATACCGCTGATGTCAACGACTACATAACCTTCATAGCCGGTCCTTTTGAGCGTATCAATGATGTTTTTGAAATCAATATTCCCTTTGCCTGGCTGGTAATGATACGGCCTGGTCCCGTCATTGTCGGAAAAGTGCACCAGTTTGAGGTACTTGCCAAGTTTGTAAATGCCCAGGTCCAGGTACTCATTAATGGCATGTGCATGGGCCACATCGTACACCATTCCGATGTTTTCCACTCCACAATCATTGAAAATACTGATTATTCCGTCGACCGATGAGATAAAATCACCTGCCCGCATTTCCATGGCAAACTGAAGTCCGTGGGCGGTTGCAATTTCAGATGCTTTCCGGAGTTGGTTAATCACAATTTGCCTGAGTTCTGTCCACTTGAAGTTTTCCGGTACATCAACTGCCACAGCCGGGCCCCCGTGGTAAATGGATGTTCTTTCTTTTGGGACCATTTCCTGAGGAAGATAAAAACAGTTTGTGGTCATTTTGGCACCTATTGCGGCTGTCATTTTACATATCTTTGTCAACTCAACTAGCGTTTTTTCCCGTTTTCCTTTATCAAGGGAAAACAGGTCATAGGTGACAGCCATGATGCTGACTACTTCCAGCTTGAGTTCTTTTGACAGGTCAATCACCTGTTGCCAGTTTTCTTCATAATCCGGACATTCACCGGCAACAATTTCCATCTCCATGGTTGAAAAGCCTGCGTCCGAGATTTCTTTCATCACTTTTATCAGATTTTCCAGCCGAGGTGGAAGTCCGTACAGGGTTATGGGTATTGTGAACCCGCATGTTACTTTCATGTGTTTGTTTTTTAATTTTATACAATTAGCGAATCTTATTTTTAATGTGGTTTCGACCTTTCAATGCGCGTTTCATGATATTCAGAAAGTAGATATTTTGTGGAGATAACCTCTTTATTTTACTTTAATGATTAATACCCAGTCATTTACATCCGGTGCAAGGAATACTGTTTCCGGTTTTCCCATTATCCTGAAGTCTTTACTAAACTTCCCGTTTAACGGATTATACCATTTTGCTACCATTTTGCTTTTCATATCAGAGAGATCAAGAGAAATTTCGCCCCCCGCAGGCAGATATGCGAATAACTCTTTATCATTTGCCATTGCAAACGAAAGCCCTGATTTAACAAGGGAATCATCCGGCGTCATTTCCCAGGGGGTACGTTTCTTCATGAATTTTGCCAGATAATCGATTTGCTTGTGCAGCACTGCTCTTTTATTTTCGATATCAGCCGTATCTGTGCGGAATTGCATGGCATCGTCCATATAGCTGAAATGGCCTCCGCTGGCAACCGCCGACCATGCGGCTTTACGGACTTCATCGCCATTCTCATTGATCTCCCAGTCGGTATCAAAAAGTAACGGAACTTTAAGACTACGCTTTTCCATGATGCCGTTATGGACTGTCAATGGGTCCCATTTCTGCACAACGTAATGGTGGCTGGGAAAGTCGCGCCGGATAGTCATGTGCTGGTTGGGCATTTTCAATTCAATTTCCTTTATAAAATCGCAAAGGGTCAGTTCCCATTCTTCGCTGTAAAAGTTCTCATTTGCGATTTCAAAATAGATATTGTCGAACCTGTTCACCGTTTCAACCACCTTGCGGATGTATGCTTTCTGATATTCCAGTGCTTTGGGGTTGCCCATCGAACAAAATCCCTGTTTTCCGTCAATCCCTTTTCCTGTGTTATTTGGATCGCCATCCACATTGTTGGTGTTGTTGTTTCGGTTGAAAGCATGCAATGGCCACAGATGTTGCTTCTTGAGCATCCATGCATCCATCGTCATTAATTGCAATGTTATACCGCGCTGATCGGCTGCTTTGCAAAATTGAACAAGCCGTTCAAAAAAAGCCGGATTGAATTTGTCGAGATTGTATTTGGGCCTTCCGTCGTTGGCAAGCCCCGGACCTTCACGCAGGAACGGTTCAATATGCAACTTGTTTTTTTCAGGAAAGCCGTTTCCGGCAGGCAACTCTTCGCAACCCCACCAAAGCCAGATACGTGCGAGGTTAATACCCCGGGATTTCAGGTAGTCAAACATCTTTGTGAAGTCGGAATTCACTCCGGAAAATGTTTCCCATGTATAGTTCCCGATGAACATGAAAGGTTTTCCCTCGGTATCCTGAAAATAGTAGGAGTTTTGGGTATATATTGAAACTGGTGAGCTTGATTTTCTGTCTTTTGCGCTGCCGGTTATTGTGAAAGAAAACAGAATAAATACGCAAAAAGAACAGAAAACAGCTTTCATCCCTGTAATTCCGGTCGAAGATAATTTGTCTTTTTGTCGTGTTGATTTTAAATTTATCGTACTCATTTTTTAATGTTTATTTCTGTTTGCCAGTGAAATCAAAATACAACTCAATATCCTTTGAGTATTCTTTTCTTCGGTTCGAATAAATGTTTTTCTGGCTCATCGGGCCCAGACGGTCGGCATTCCATATTTTTGTTCCAATGGGCATGATTCCGTGCATAAAGGAAATATCGCCTTTTGGGAACGGTGGAGCGATCCGTGGTGCAACAAGCCCAGCCGGAGAAGCAGGCGTAAACATCCGGAGGAAAATGCCTTCGGTAGCGGTGATAATATTAAAATCCTGCTCTTTGGACTGAATGGTCACCCAGTAAAAATCCCTGTGATAACCTTTGAATTCAGGATAGAGGTATTCGCTTTCTCCGGTGATGGTATTGTTGTATGTTTTCTCCCAAACATCCAGGCCATTGCCTTTCATCCGGTTTTTCCATACCCGGTAAGGTCCGTAACCCATCCAACGCATTCCGTTTACCAGATTTTCAGGGTAATTAAAACTTATTCCCATGAAATCAGTCTGTCCCGGCGGGTTGTATTTTACTTCCAGTTTAAGCCATCCGTCCGGGAAAAATGTCCAGCGCACCTGTTTAAATGCTCCTTCATTTTCAGATTCAACAATATACTTGTCTCCTTCCCTGAAATGACGAAGCGCTTTAAATGTAGTTTCTCCTTCAATTAATGCGGGGCCCTGATTAAAACTGATCGGTCCCCTGCTGTTTTCAACCGAACTCAAAAGGCCGGTAGCTTTGTCCCAGCTTATTTTGACCTGACTGGCCGTCAAGGTGAGCGATTTCTCATCCTCCTCAGCCTGTGCCTGACCTTGTCCGTGTTCAGGAACTATTTTTTCTGAAATTTTTGAAGGAAGAGAGATTGGCCAGCTCCAGGTATAAATTTCCCTTCCGGAAGGATCGGTTGCCGTAATATAAAGCACATCGCTTTGCGCAAAATTTTTGGGCAGATTTAATTGAAGAATTCCTTTGTATCCCGGTTGAATGTCGGGCGAAAGGATATCCGATTCGTGATTAATTATTCTTTCCGCTTTCCCGGGCAATGGAAGATTTACCAACTGATATTTGAAATGGCAATCTTTCAGGTTCGTGTAATGGTACCTGTTTTCGATGGTAAATTGTCCATTGAATTCCGAAGTGATGAAGCGCTTTTCAAAAAATACAGGTGACCATATTTCGCGAACGGTGTAAAAACTTCCTTCTTTTTCACGATAGGGTCCCAATATTCCGTCAGCGCCATGATTCCCATGTGTATCCAGTTTCCCGTTCTGATCAACACGCACAACAGCCTGATCGGAAAAATCCCACAGGAAACCGCCTGCGGAAATCGGATTACTCCACATCTGGGTCCAGTAATCTTCCAGTCCGGCGCCATGTCCGCCGTCATACAGGCCATGCAGAAATTCGGTGGGGAAAACAACCCGGGTACCGTTTTGGTGTACTCCGGTTCCGTAATTGTATTCCATGTAGTGATCGGTGTCGGTTTTTCTGAAAACCTGGTACGGATGAATCAGCGGGCGTTTTTGCAGGTCAAGTTCATCGAACCAGTGGTCCAGCTCGGTGTTCCAGCCTCCCTCGTTTCCATTGTCCCAGATAACAATACTGGGATAATTGACATCCCGGATAATTAATTCCTGAGCAAGTTTTGATCCAGCTTCCGTATCATAAGCCCTTTGCCAGCCGGTCAGTTCATCCAAAACAAAAAGTCCGAGCGAGTCGCAGACATCCAGAAAATGGACATCAGGCGGATAATGGCTCATTCGCACGGAATTCATGTTCATCTCTTTGATCAGGTTCACATCATCGATGCTAATCTGCTTGTTGGTAGTTCTTCCGGAAGTCGGCCAGAATGAATGCCGGTTGATGCCTTTGAATTTGATCTTCACTCCGTTCACATAAAAACCGTCCCTGTCCCTTATTTCCACTGTCCGGAAGCCAAAACGTTCGCTGACCTGGTGGATGATTTTATTGTCCCCGAACAAACGCAGTTCAAGCAGATACAAATTAGGTGTTTCAGGGTTCCATGATTTAATACCGTGAATTTCACCTTCCAAACGGGTATAATCACTTTCTTTTTCAAGCTGAACAGAAAACGGATTGCCAACCGGTTGCCCATTCAGTGTTGTAATCTGGGCTTCCAAACGTTTTGCTTTCTGGATACCCTGAAGAAAAGCATCCACTTTAATGGAGCCATCTGCCTTTGCATCGAGGGCAATGCGGTCGATATGTTCGTTTGGTTTTGCTTCCAGATAAACCGGCCGGTATATTCCCCCGAATGTCCAGAAATCACCTCTTCGTTCGGCATCATTGACCGAGCTGTTTCCGGAATGTTTGCTGACATTTACTTCAAGCAAATTCTTTTTACCAAAATTTAAAAGACTGGTAATATCGTAGCTGAACCGGTAAAAAGCTCCCTGATGGATCGGACCGGCAGGTTTTCCGTTGATTTTCAATTCGGTATCGGTCATCGATCCTTCGAAAATGATTTTTACCACTTTCGATTTCCAGTTTTCAGGAACAGTAAAACGATATCGGTACAAGCCTTTTTCTTTTCCTTTCAGTTCATCTTTGTCCTGTCCGTAATTAAAGGTTCCAAAACCTTCACATTCCCAGTTTGACGGAACGCGGATCGTGGTCCATTTCCCTGAATTTCTTCCTGCGGTACAGAAAAATTCCCAATCGACTGTATTGTCTTTCCCGTGACCGCTCAGATACTGATATTCGGTTTTTTGAGCAAGCAAGGATACCGGAGCAAGAATGATTAGAAACAGGAATATAAATTTTAGGTTATTCATAAACTATTCACTATAGATTTTGATGACTGCATCCAACGGGTGGCTTCGTTCTCCGTTAAGATCGATAAGAAGTTTTTTCCCTTCAAGATATTTAAATGATAATTTCTCTCCGGAATCAAGCCAAACAGCCTGATTCGGTTTTTCAATTCCTGTTATTTCAATAGTGTTAAGGGTATCATTCAGTAAATGAACATAGTAAGCCTGATCTGTTTTTGTCATCGGGTATTTACTCATTTCCTTCCATTTTGGAACGGCTTGGGTTCCGATCACAGATTCTTTATTGTTTTTCATCCAGTTGGCCAGTTTTTCACATTCGGTATAATATCCCTTACGCATGGTGCCATCGGGGGCGGGGCCAATATTCAACAGGTAATTACCTCCGTATGACCGGGCATAAATGAGTAGTTTCATAACCTGATCCAGACTGCGGTATTTATCCAGTGGAGAATACCCCCAGTGACCGCTCCAGCTTTCGCAAAATTCCCACCATTCGCCATCGTTTACTTTTTTAGGATGTTCGGGGAGATGACCGCGCCAGCTACCTTCTTCGGTTTTGTAATCGCCAAAAGAACCTTTGCCATTTGTACTCCACCGTGGATTGATTACCATGCCCGGCTGAAGGGTGCGGAGCCAAGCATGAACCTTGTCCGGATAGGTGTTTACCCTCGGCCATTCAACGCCGTCGAACCAGAGCACATCAATTTTTCCGTAACGGGTTAGTAATTCGCTGAGCTGTCCGATGACTGTCATGAAAAAGTGATCAAATTTTTGCTGGCTTTCTTCCGGCGTTAGCGTAATAACTCTTTTTTGGTTTAGATCGTTATCCTGAAATGGAAATACATGGGCATAATCCGGATCGGCCCAATCACGCGGAGAATAGTAAAAACCAACTTTCATACCATATTTTCGGCAAGCGTCCACGTATGGTTTTAAGAGGTCGCGACCCTGCATGTATTTGCCGGTGTTCCATTCTCCGTATTTCGATGGCCACAGGCAATAGCCGTCGTGATGTTTGGCAGTTAAAACCATGTATTGAAAACCAGCCTGTCTGGCGGCGAGTACCCATTTTTCAGGATCGTACGCGACCGGATCAAAATCTTCCGCTAAACGATAATAATCTTCCGTAGCAATGGGACAGTCGCGTTTTACCCAAAAACAATTTTTGATCATGGCCCAGGATGGGTCCAGCGCTGCCACACTATGAATTCCCCAATGCATAAAAAGTCCCATACCGGCAGAAGGAAACCACTGTGCATCAGGGTGAGTAGTGTGTGCAAAAGGCGACGGTTCAATGGTATTGATCAGGTCATAAGCAGCTTCTGCCGTATATGCGGACGGCCCCTGGGCATTAACTGTCTGTAGATAAAATGCCAATAGTAATATAAAGATCGATTTCAGTTTCATTTTAATAAGTTTTTTAGTATTGTTGTTGTTCAAAAATATTTTATCCCCTCCACGGTCTTACCCTGTTTACGTTTGCCAGGGTATCCAGCGCGATGTTGGTGTCGTCCACAACCTGAAAATCATACATGCCCACACAGATGAAGTCAGCCCCGTTATCGAAAGCATATTTAAAGCCGTCTTTCGGTTGGATAGCTCCTGCTGCCAAAATCTTGAATGCAATCCAGGGTTCTTCCAGACCATTCATGAAATCAATGGTTTCCTGTGGTTTAAAACAGAAAATATTGTCTTTATACCCCTTGTCAACAGTGCTCTTCTTTTCCGGATCGACCTGTGCCGACCAGTAATTATGGTGGTGCAGTGTCTTTACCCAGAAATCAGGTTTGATCCCCTGTGCCACACACGCCTGAACGGTTTCAATCCGATGTGCCCCTATTCCCGCTGGTTTGCCGTAACTACGGATCAGTTCAAGGCCTTTTACAATTTCATCGAACTTGCCATCATACGTCAAACGGTCGGCCATTCCCCCCTGGCAATACATGGCAACAGAATTCGTTTCGCACGATTGACGAATCCCTTCCAGAAAACCCTCTTTGATCCCGCAGTCAGAAATAAATTGGATCTTTCCATCTGTCTCGTGCCAATATTTGTTCATGATCCGGCCAAGTGAAGGATTTGTGATGATGGCATTGATCCCGCACCGCTCGGCCAATTGCAGCGTCATTATCACCCGTTCATCGGTATGGTAAGCTTTGACCAGTTTTGACGTATAGATCAAATCGCGGGTATGGGCCCAGCCCCCGATCAGGTTACCGCCCATGATCAACCGGCTTAGCTCAAGATTGCCGATCTTCCCCTTGGGTACCTGTCCTTTTAAATCCTCCAGGGAAGCAAAATTGAAGCTTTTCAAGGTTGCCCCGGAAGTTGCATCGGTTTTTTTTGTTGTTAGTAACTTTTCCTCAAAACTGTCCCATTGTTTTTTTCTGTATACCGCATAAGCAAATGCCCCCAGGAAAGGTACGCTGATCAGGTCGCGCAACACTTCGCGCCGTTGCATGGACGCCCCTTCTTCTTTTACCGTAGGCACCGGTGTACTGGCTTTTTCTTCCTTCCATCGCCTGATCAGGCGGTCGGCCCCAAAGGACATACCGGCAGGTAACGCGGCAAAGACCAGTAAAATGAAAAATTCGATCAGCGTTTTATTCACCCACAGGTAGCTTCCTTCGGTCACCGTTCCGAACGTGTAGCCGGGAATAGGCGGATAGGCCACAAAGTAAAAGAGCAACAGTACCGCTCCTGCTATCGAAGACCAACGGACCAGCAGCCCGGCAAACAGCGACAGGCCAATCAGTATCAACCCCCAGATATTCAGGAAATCGACCACTTTCATTATTCCAGGTGACGCGGCCATCTGGTGAAAAAGATCGGAAAAAATCCATTGCGTACTCATCAGGTACATTTTGGCGCTCCATCCGGGGCTTACTAATTTGGCAATACCTTCATACAGAAAATGCCAGCCCACTAAAATTCGTAGTCCTGTCAATAAATAATTTAAATACTTCTTCATTTCCATTTTTCTTTAATCAAGTATTAATATTTCTAAATTATTCGCATGCCTAAAAACGTGAAGCGTTATTTTGTAATTCCGGGCCAATCATCAGTTCTGAAAGGATTTGCCGGGAGTCCTTCGAGATTAAAGAGATTCAAATCGGAAGGATTGTTCGCCCATCCGTAACGAACTGCAACAGGATGGTTTACTTTGTTGGAATAAACCTTTACTGTTTGGTCATTAAGAAGTTCTGCCTTTGCCCAGTAAAACTTTCTGTCGCTCCCGGCAATAGCAAAACCTTTGATATATCCGTAACGGTCTTTTACCATGAGGCTGCTTCCGTCAGTATAAAAACGGACAATTGCATGATTTCCCTCAACCTGCATGGAAGAAAATATTGGAGAGGAGCAAACAATATCTTTGTTGTACGCTATTTTCATAGCATTTAATCCCAATCTCCGGCCTACTTCCTGCTTATTCTTTGGATGAATATCGTTTGCTTCACCAATATCAATTGCCAGCGCCATTCCTGTGTTGGGAAGACTGAGTGTCTTGGTTTGGACTTCCCTGATTTCGGCCCAGTCGCTTTCTCCCGGCTCATCAACCGGGTTCCGGTAATTGGCTAACGATACAAACAGAAACGGAAAATCTCCCTGCATCCAGTGTTTACGCCAGTCGTTTATCAGGCCGGGAAAGGTTCGCAGATATTGTTCCGGACGTCCCCGGTCTGATTCACCCTGATACCAGATAACGCCTTTTATTCCATACGGAATTATCGGATAAATCATAGAATTGAACAACACAGAAGCCAATTCGTTCCGTATTTTGTCTTCTACTTTTTCCGGGGCCAGCTCTTTCATGTATTTGTATGGAACAATCACGTCCGGATCATTTTGGGCAGCATCTTCACTCATCCAGCATTGGATTTTTGTTCCTCCGACTGAAGAATTGATAATACCTACCGGAACATTCAGTTGCTGATGAATATACCGGCCAAAGAAATATCCGGCAGCAGAAAAACCCGGAATATTTTCAGGAGAACATTCAACCCAGCTTCCTTTCTCTATATCTTCTCTGGGTGATTGTGCCAGCGCTTTTGGAACAGAGAAAAGGCGTATCTGCGGATAATTGGCAGAAGCAATTTCTTTTTCAGCGTCTTTGCTGGATTGAACGGTCATTCCCATGTTGGATTGTCCGGAACAAACCCAGACTTCACCGATTAAAACATTGTCGAGTTGCAGGGTGTTTTTCCCTTTTATGATTAGAGTATGTGGATTTCCGTAATTCATTACCGGCAAAAGGGCTTTCCATTTTCCATCCTGTCCGGTTTTTGTTTTGATTGTTTTCCCATCTATTTCCAAAGTGATTCTTTCTCCCTTGTCAGCCCAACCCCAGATTGGATTTTCGCGTCCTTGCTGCAATACCATATTGGAACTGAAAATATGCGGCAACCGCACTTCTGCTTTTGCCGGAAGCAGAAAGCAGATGCATATATTCAAGATAAATATTCGTATTCCTAAATATTTCATATAATGTGTGTGTTTTTCTTTCATTTTCTGTCTTTGGGAATGAAGTAATCGGTTGAGAACTCTCTTTCTTTACTGTCTTTCATGTGCAGGTACACTGCAACAGCGTTTTCCGGAATTTCAGATTGAACTGCTTTTCCCGATTTGTCTGTCGTCACTTCTTTTTGGACCCATATTTCATGTCCCTCTTTTCTGACTGATTTATGCATCCAATCTGTTTCCAAAGTATAAACCATCCACGCTTTCTCAATCTTCTGATCAACTTTTGCGCAGATCATGCTCTTTTTTATCCCGGAAGAACGGATTTCAGGCCACGGATCTCCATTCAGCAGAAATGCATCTGCAAACCGGCGAATGTCCTCCGTTTTCCAAGGCGTTTCATATCCATGCGAATAATTATCCTGAATCCGTGCATAATTCTTTCCTTTGGTTAATTTCCGGCTCGACTGGAAACTGTCGAGTGGAAAAAAATGATCGGTGTTATTGTTCAGCCAAAAGATGGGTATTTTTGCATTGGGCAAATAGTTGGCGGGGTCTAATTGTTGTTTATAGGTTTCACTAAATACATGTCCTTCCCTTGTCCATACCGAGTTTTTATACAATTCGCCGCATCCGTAAACAATAATTGCTGCCGATAACCTTTCATCTACCCCCACCGTTACAGATGTATTGTATCCTCCCCACGAAATACCCATGATGCCAATTTTCTCTTTATTCACTTCACTTCGTGATTCAAGAAAAGATACCGCCCGGATAATTGCGGCAACTGCCTGGTAATACCACGAATCAAAAAGCTTTGTTTCTTCAACATTAAAATCAGCATCCGTATCAATATGCCGAAGATACCCAACTTGATTTCCTTCATTGTCCTTCCCATATAAATTCATGGAAATGGCTGCATACCCATAACCGGCCCATTGTTTGGCCCAGTTTTGGTAAGCTTTTCCTCCCCCTCCATGCACAAGTACCATGGCAGGAATTTTTGTTGAAGTTTTTTCAGGTACAGAATAGTACGCAAAAACTTTTGTCTTTTTTCCCTGCCAGATGCCGCCCTCATAAAAAAGAGAATAGTCGGGTCCTACACTATCAACCCATGTTACTTCGGGTGCTGAAAACAGTTCGGGGTGTTCATGCCATGGGCTTTTCGCCTTTTTAACGGAAGATACTTGTCCAGATGCAGAAATGACATTCAGAAACAGGAGAATAACGAATACTTTTACCCCAATAGTAATAACTGAGGATTGGTGTGTATCAGGTGATATTGCGAGCCATTTCATAGTTCTATTTTTTTTATGTATGATTAAAATTCTGTGCGATTGCATTTATTCTTCAAAAACGATCATGGAATATCCTTTAATTATAGGAATAGTTACCTGAATATAGCCATCACTAAGTTTAAATGGCAGGGCCTTCTTATCGGGCGCCATGTAAACTTTTTTTGGCGCCTTTCCGTCAACGCGGAGCGCAATCTTCACATCATGAAGCTCTATCGGTTCTTCAATCATCTGGGTCTTTCCCCCTCTTAGTTCAGGTACGTACGAAAGGATATGCACCATTCTTCTCCCGGGTTGTTCTGTTACAAATGCCCTTGAGTACGAAGGCAGGTTTTCAGTTTTAAATACAGGTTCAGGCAGAAATTTTTCAAGCACATTCCCAAACAACCGTCTCAGTTCTACGGGAGCCTGAAGGTTGTAACCTGAAAAGATATTGTGACTGAAATGCGCCACTTTGTTGCAAATGGTCAGGGCAGGTTGATCGGTTACTTTATCCGGCGGAGTATAGTAAAAAGCATATTCTCCGTCCCAACCCTGGTTGAAATAAGGTTTCACCAGGTATGCTTCAACAGAGGTTCCTGGCAAAGCTTCCATCTCAATACCTTTCGAATAAAGCGACAACGGCATGTCGGGCATATCACGATTGAAATTTTTACCCACAGTATAATAGGCCGGATCGAAGTCGTTGTTACCAATGTATTTCACGCCCCATTCTTTTTCCAGTGCAAATTGTGTTTTCTCCGGATTCAGTCCTGATTTTCCGCTTGAAATGACTGCCTTGCCCGCAGCAATGTGTACCCGGACACGACGGGTGATCTCTTCGGTAAAGGTGATGTCATCAGGAATTACAAGGACTTTGTATTTGCTCCAGTCGGAAAAATCGGTAACTATATCGAATTGCTGTTTCAGCTCGCTCAACATACGCTCCGCCGCGGTCAACTGGCCGGTGCGAGCCTGGTTGCGAAGATTGCTGTTTGGTTTTGGGTAAACAATGGCTATTTCAGTTATGTTTTTAGCCTGATCAAACCATGGTTCCATGGTTTGCAGTTCCTTGTATATTTTTTCTAACCGGTCGAGCACAGCAGTTTCGAGGTCGCCCCGGGGATGAAAATGTCCTCCGACATTGGGACGCATACCATTGGCCAAACCGTACAGAAGATCAAATTTAATTGCCGCTTCAGGACGAAGGCTGCCAAAATCGCCCCAATCGTAAAAACGGGCAGTCATGTTCAGTACCGGCTTGTCGCCCAGAGTGCGCATATAATGTGACAATACTGGCAAATATTCATAACCCCAGAAGCCATTTGGAAGACACTCGCATTCCAGATGTGTACACATATCTAACTGTTGTTCAAATCCTATTCCGTTGAAATAGAGAAGAAAATTGGGATTTATCGCTTTAACCGACCTTGAAATATCCTGAGCAAGACGCAGCGCTGAAGAATCGGAAAATCTGATCACTTCGTCTTTATTATTCCAGTCTATCCCCTGTTCTTTCATTGCTTTAACGCAGATTGGGCAAACACATGGAAATGCGCCCATGCAATCAATAAAAAATCCGGATACAGGATAGTTCGTCGCGACTTCATTTATCATGGCAATCAGATGATCCCGATAGGGAGAATTGTAGCACATGGTCCGTACAAAAGGGGTAAAGCGCGGTTCCCGATATTCCCGCCCATCAAAATACAATGTGGTCCAGTCCCGGTGAAGGAGCCCCTCCGAACTGCTGATGCCACCGTTAAAATAAGCGACCAAAGCAATGTCTTTCCGTTGGCACGATTCTGCCAGTTTGCCAAACAGGTCGTACTTCAGCGACGGGTGTTTCGTTCCGATTTTCGTATCATAGTAAGCATTTCCAAGGTTGCACCGGGCATGAAACGTTAACAGGTCCACGCCACAACCTTTGATCCTGTCGGTAAACGCTTCAATATCGAAATTTTCGCCGACATCCGGAACGGCAGGCATCGTATGGTTATCGTAGAACAGTCCGTACCTGGGCTGATGCACCTTCTCATTTCCTTTTGCCGTCTCTTTCTTACTTTGCGCAAAAACAGTCAAAACCATCAGGAGACTTATTAAGAGAGCTTGTAACTTCCTCATCTGTATATTTTTAACAGTTAGGTGTCAAAAACTAATTTATTTAGTCTGTAAATCAATCGTTCCGGGGACAGGCATTTTCTTTGCAACATCATCTAAAATCAGTACCCAGTCCTGATTGGTGGGAGAGGTAAATTGATAATCTCTGGTTTTCTTTTGCCGAGAAATAGTTTTAAAAGGCTTTTTTGTTTTCATCTCTTTCCCGGCCTGGTCACAAATAATTCCATTTACAGGATTATACCACCAACAAGCTACCTTTCCGGTGACTTGTGTGAGATCAACATTAAAAACCTGCTTTGTAGGGATATAAAAGAGGGCAAAACTTTTATCTTCTGCCAATGCCGACTGAATATGTGTTTCGATGTCACCAGGAATGGTATCTGGAATTAAATCAGCAGAAGGAATGCACTTGGAACAGGGTCTGGATGCAAACAGATTCTTCATCCAAATCATCTGCCGGGCTCCATCGCTGTAGATACCTTCATCACTGTCCCAATTATTGGTTGGGTTGTACTTGTCTTCGTAATTCTGATTCTTCCTGAAAAACAACCAGACATTATTGTTTCCATAAGTATATCCCATTGCACCTGCCAGAATTGACCGATAAGCATTTCTCCTGACATCAAAAGCCGAGCATCGGGGGTCTTCCCATTTCCCGTTTTTTCTGACCTTGATATACTCATACCACGATTCCAAATCAATTGTTGGTTTAATGGGGCTTTTATTATAATCTTCCTCTACGATTTGGTAGTTGCGTGCTATATCTTTCATATTATGCCCCGATTGAATTCCGTTAAAATCCAGAAAATCGAGCTGATGGAAATATTTGGAAGAAGAGAGCCCCTCATTAATGTGATAAGTCATCAGTGAAGTGCTGTAATCAGCATTTCCTCCATCAAACTGTTTTTTCGCCCCATTTATCCCATCGGCAATCCCTTCGGCATTTGCAATGGAAACCATGTATTCTTCCGGATCAAATTTCTTTGTTTTATAATCCCAAGGCTCATAATCACCGCCGATTACCCAGATAATATTCGTATTATCCTTATACCGGTTGCCCATAAAATAACCCCAGTTATATGCCATCTCATTATTGTTAATGAGATTTGCACGTTCTTTTTGCGCGTACAGGTTGCCCCAATATGGAAGGAGGGCTATGTACATACCATCCTTTTCGGCCTGTTTGAATACCCAGTCAACATGTTCCCAATAAGCCGGCACAATACTTTCCGGTATAAAGAGATGGTCTTTATCTAAAAATGGTGTAAAACTTTCACGATTGGGATAGTTGGCGCCTTCCTTCTGAGTATTTTTTTCTTTTACCTCATTATGCGAAATGGTCATGATTACATTAAATCCCTGCTCTTTCCGGACCTGAAAATATTTTTCAACTTCGGATTTAGTCAACCGGGTAAATAACTCCCAAGCCGTATCCCCTAAATAGAAAAATGGCTTTCTTTCTTTTGTACCATCATCCTGAACCAGGTAACGATGGTTATTACTGACCTTGAGCTTTGGCAATTGTTGAGCCAATGAAGAGACGGCTATGGAGAACAGGCATAGCAATAGTAAGCCCTGATGTACAATGTTTTTTTTCATTTTTTATCTTTTATATGTTTCATTACATTTTGGAAAGTATCGGTCCATATCAGTTCCCGGTTAGCCGCCAGGTATTCCAATAATTCCTGATGCGCTGTCTCAGGTATTTTATGTGGCCCGCAATTCCCAACATGGTGAAACATGAAAATAGCCACAGTTCCTTTTGATTGTGCCTCTTTCACGTATGCTATCAAATCTTTACCGCTCATATCTTCGGCAGCTATGCTTGGGGTCATAAATACATTAAATCCATCCATATCTTCAGGGATTGGCCCGATGGCCCGTGCCGCAGTGAACATATCCCTGATGGTATCGGAAAAATTTCCTTCTGCCACCTCATATTCACAACAGGGGTATGCCAGCGTTCGCTCTGTTTTTCCATCAATTGCCTTTAATAAAGTATTTGCAGATTGGAGTTCTTTTCTGATGCGTAAGAAACTATACTTCTCTAAATCAAATTCTGACGCAAATTTGTGCTTGGACCCTTTACAGGGGTGGAATAAAGTATGGTTTCCGAGTTCATGTCCGCCTCGTTTTTGCATTTCCCTCCACTCGTCCATCCTGTCGTATATTGAATTGGTTGCGTGGGGATAAAATGTCCCGTTAAATCCATATTTTTCCAAGACAGGGGCAACAGCATCAAGATGGCAATCGCTCCCGTCATCGTAAGTCAGACAAACGGCAGCCTGCGCCCCATTAGGCCAATACGAATTTATACAATCATTTTTTTCAGGGTTTACGGCAAATGCTACCTTAAGCATGAAAATTAATAAGATCGTATTTAAAATAGATTTAATCATTGCTCCGAATTATGTATAAATAATACATTTGATTTTCTGCTATTTACGATTATTTGCCAATGAAGTTAAAATATAGCTCAATATCCTTTGAGTAATATTTTCTCCGGTTTGAATAGATATTCTTCTGGCTCATTGGCCCCAGGTTTTCAGCGTTCCAGATTTTTGTCCCGATAGGATTAATTCCATGCATAAAAGAAATATCGCCCACCGGGAAACGGGGAGCTATTCGTTCTGCATTCGGCAACCCCTTAGGGGACGCAGGTGTGAACATGCGCAGGAAAATGTCTTCTTTGGTCGAAATAATATCAAAATCCTGTTCTTTCGATTGAATGGTGACCCAGTAAAAACCTTTGTGATATCCTTTAAATTCAGGATAAATATATCCGCTTTCTCCTGTCACCGTGTTGTTGTAGGCTTTCTCCCATACATCCAGGCGGTTCCCTTTCATCCGGTTTTTCCATACCCGGTAAGGCCCGTAACCCATCCATCGCATTCCTTTTACCTGATCCTCCGGATAATCAAAGCTGATGCCCATAAAAGTAGTCTGGGACGGCGGGTCGTATTTCGCTTCCAATTTGAGCCATCCGTTGGGGTAGATTGTCCAACGCACCATTTTCATTATCCCTTCATATACCGCTTCAACGATGTGGTTTCCGTTTTCTTCAAAATGATTAAGGTTTTTGAACGTGGTTTCACCTTCGATCAGTACCGGGCCATTGGTAAAACTGATTTCCCCCTTTTTATTCTGGACCCCGCTCAACAGTCCTGTTGTTTTGCTCCACTTGATTTTGACATTGTTTGCAGACAGGCTCAAAAAGTCGGCTGTCTCGTTCACTTCAATCTGTCCTTTTTCAGGTTGGGGAACAATTTTTTGCGCTATTTTTTCGGGCAGGCTGATCGGCCAGCTCCAGGTATAAATTTCCCGTCCGGAAGGATCAGTTGCCGTGATATACAGCACATCGCTTTTGGTAAAATCCTTGGGCAGATTAAGCCGAAGTATTCCTTTGTAAGTGGGCTGAATATCAGGCGAAACAATTTCTGATTCATAATCGATCTTCCTGTCCGTTTGGCCCGGCAAAGGAAGGCTGACCAACTGGCAGGTGAAGCGGCAGTCTTTCAGGTTGGTATAATGGTACCTGTTTTCGACGGTAAACTGTCCGTCAAATTCAGGGGTGATGAAACGTTTTTCAAAAAATACCGGCGACCAGAGCTCCTTAATTGTATAAAAACTGCCTTCCTTCTCATGATATGGTCCGACTATTCCATCAGCAGCATGGTTTCCGTCAGTATCCAATTTTCCGCCCTGATCGTTGCGAACAATGGCCTGATCGGCTAAATCCCATAAAAAGCCACCGGCAGAAATCGGGTTGTACCACATTTGGTTCCAGTAGTCCTCTAATCCGGCGCCATGTCCTCCATCGTATAAACCATGAAGGAATTCGGTTGGAAATACAACTTTGTTCCCATGCTGATGGACGCTTGTTCCGGCATCGTAGGCCTGATAATGATCCGTATCCGTTTTCCTGAAAACATTGTATGGATGAATCACGGGACGTTTTTGAGGATCAAGCTCGTCGAACCAATGGTCCAGCTCGGTGTTCCAACCGCCTTCGTTCGCATTGTTCCAAATAACAATACTCGGATGGTTGATATCACGGAAGATCATTTCCCTGGCAAGCTTTGAACCTACCTCAGTATCATATTTCTTTTGCCAGCCCGAGAGTTCATCCAATACAAAAAGTCCCAAAGAATCGCATACATCCATAAAATGGACATCCTGCGGATAATTGACACTGCGCACTGCATTCATGTTCATCTCTTTGATCAGGTTCACATCATCAATACTCATCTGCTTGTTGGTGGTCCTTCCCGAAGTAGGCCAAAACGAAAACCGGCTCGTCCCTTTGAATTTTACCTTTACCCCGTTGACATAAATTCCATCCCGATCTTTTATCTCCACTGTCCGGAACCCAAAACGTTCGCTAACCTGATGAACTATTTGATTATTTTCGGTCAAGCGAAGTTCCAGCAGGTAAAGATTGGGGCTTTCGGGTGTCCATGTTTTAATGTCGCGCAGTTTTTCACCCAATTGGGCGTATTGAGTTTCCTTTTCAAGCTGAAGAGAAAACGACTTTCCAACCGGTTGTCCATTTAGCGTTGTAACCCGGGCTTCGAGTTGTTTTGCTTTTACAATGTTTTGTAGGTAAATATTCACGTCTAGCTGACCGTCGGCTTTGGCATTTAACGCGATTCGGGTAATGTGTTCATTCGGCTTTGCTTCAAGATAAACCGGCCTGAATATTCCACCGAAAATCCAGTAATCACCCCGACGCTCAGCATCGTTGACAGATGCATTGGCAGAATGTTTGGACACGGTCACTTCCAGCAGGTTTTCACCTTTAAATTTCAGGAGTTTGGTAATGTCGTATCCAAACTGGTAATAGGAACCCTGATGAACAGCACCGGCAAGTTTTCCGTTAACCTTTACTTCAGTATCTGTCATTGATCCTTCAAAAACAATATTTACGGTTTTTGATTTCCAACTTTCAGGAACGGCAAAACGATAGCGGTATAATCCCTTTTCTATTCCTCTGTTTTCGTCTTTATCGTGCCCGTAATTAAAGGCGCCAAAACCTTCGCATTCCCAGTTTGACGGAACAGGAATGGTGGTCCATTTCCCGGAATTTCTGCCTGCGGTACAGAAAAATTCCCAATTAACGGTATTGTCTTTGCCATAACCGCTCAGGTATTGTTTTTCTGTCTGTTGGGCAAATGCCTGTACAGAAAAGCACATGGCAATCAAACATGAAAGAAGGATATTTAAAATACTGATTTTCATTTTTGTTAATTTAAGTTTCAGGTAAAAGTTTGTATGCTATTATTCCCGTTTCTTAACGCGGATTTTTAGGATTGAGGCCTCCGTCATAGGTTGAAGCCCCAGGAGTATAAATGAACAATTTTCCACGACGGTCGCTTTCTCCTATAAAAATAGCCCCATCAATTCCAACGGTCATGGCATCAAATTGATAAGCTCTTTTCTGATAATAGGGACTTCGGTCAACGGAAATATATCCCCGGTTCACATATCCCTGATTGGCTTTCGTATTATAGGAAAACAATTTACATGGTTCACCCAATTCGCCACATATCATATATATCTGGTCGTCATTCCCTAAAACCATTCCCCTGACCCTGCGGCTTAATCGCGCTTTCCCCAGATCAATCATCTCCAGATCAATCATATTCAACCTGAACAGGAAACCATCGTTTGTGGAACCATAAATCAGGCTATCACTAACATAGACAAATTGTTCGATAACCGGGTACCCGGTATAATTCCATGATTCCCAATATTCACCCGGAATACGAAGTTTTGTCTTCGTGAATTTGCCGTCTTGAGGATTGAAGACTTCAATTAATCCATCATTGCCAGAAATCACCACGTGACCGTTGCTAAGACAAACCAATGAACGGGGAATACTCCGCCAGGTATGTTCCGGACCAGCGTAAACTATGGTATCAAGAAGTTCACCATGATTACTGATTTTTTTTGTTGCGAGATCAACGCTAAAAAAATGAGCATCGGGATAGGTAATACCATATATTTTGTGCCGTTGCTGATCAATTGTCATTGCATAAACTGAGTTCTCCGGGATTACAATACCAATGTCTTCCAGGGCAGCATCATCTTCCTGCAAGTACACCGTTTCATCATGTTTGGCCGGGTTGTATTTATAAATATGACCGCCTTCAAAGTTGGCATGATACGATTTAATATCCTTCCAGAGCTGCTGTTCAATCTGGCGATGTCCTCCGGGAAAATCCTTTGTTAGTGGTATTTCATCCAAAAGATTTAGACCTGTTCCTATATAAATACTTTGGTTGTCGTCCTGAGCCAATGTATGATAAACTCCTTTTGCATCAGATATTTTTCCAAGAAGCCTGACTTTGTTTATATATCGGTCGTAAAGAAATAAATGGGATTGTTTTCCGCTGGTTGCACCATATATGTACCCATTTTCACCTGTGATAAGAGCAGAAATCCGGCTATTATCGGCTTCAATTTCATTGACTCCCGGATATCCCAGATCACGATAGTCGAGATGGTGTGCATCGTAATTTGTACTTACCCATTTTTGTCCAAATGAACAAATACTGTTTATGGTAAGAATATAGAATATAATCACTTTTTTCATGGTGTACCCGTTATTTGTGTTGTTTATACAAAAGAGAATTATTTGCCGGAACTAAGATCATAGCTCATCAGCATCATGCAATAATTCCATGTTTCATCAATCTGACCGGCAATGTATTTTGGATCATCTTCCCTGACTGCACCGGCAAAATAAAGTTTGTTGTCCAGATGGCTGTAACACGCTCCCCCAAGCCCGAAAACTTCCCGGCCATCTCCGGTTATTAGTGACCCAAGCTCTTTCCGGTTACCGGAATTAATATCGTACTCGACCAGGACAGATAATGGCGGCTGTTTTTTGTTATTCAACCTGGATGTAAATTGTCTCTCGTCCCTTACGTCCCATGATTCTGCCGAATAGTCAAAAGCCACGGTAGTTACAGGTGCAAAGTATATCTTGTTATTGTCGGCTATGGCAAACGCCAGCGTTGCAATTGGAATTTTTTTCTTGTCACCATTCAAATAGCGGTCTGCACACATCAATGCCAATGGAGCCATTGAACCCTCGTTCCCTTCATACGGATCAAATTTGAATAAACGGCTATCAGCATTTGTTATCCCGTAAAATACCTTTTCATCAGGTTTCCATCTCAGGATGCGCCAAAGTGTTTTTCTATCAATTTGAGGGTTTGACATGGTGCGGGGCGATACATTCGGGTCATTCGGAACCAAAACATTTTTCAAATCGTAAGTACGGTCGGTTTCCGGATTGTATTTCCAAATACGATTTACCGGGAAAGCGCCATAGATATTTCCTTTACCGTCAGCTACAATGGTCCTGCATATATCCCAATCGTCCACACGTCCCTTGTCGGTGGTAATGCCTTTATTGAGGTCATACATGTATAAGTGCCCGTCTTCGGCCAAACCGTATAAACGTCCTCTTTCGGGATCAATGGCCATACCCAGTAATCCTGAATTTTGACTTATTAGCCCGATATTGGTCAGGATTCTTGATTTCGGATCAAATTTAAACCAATGGGCTCCCCGGTAACTCGACGGGTCAATGCACTCGGGGCCGTTATCTTCACAAAAATCGCCGAAATAAATGTTACCGGACTTGTCTTCGACAAAAGTAACATGGATTTTTCCACTGGTTCTGATGCCGCTTCCACGTTCGCCTTTGAAAATGGTCAAATCGGCTATATGCTCCATTTTTTCCGTTAAGGGGTCAAATTCATAAAAGTTTGCCGCATCGGCATGGGTGCAGAGACCAATATATATTTTACCTGATTTCGCGGTATATATACCACTCCACATACTGTCGTCTTTTTTCAGGCCCGCAAAACGGTATGTTTTTAATTCTATTTTATTCTGTGCACCAACGTTTAATGAGGTTGACAGAATAATCAGGGCCATGAATATTTTCAAATACATCCGATTTTTCATTTTTATGAGTTTTTTGCTTGATCGGTTTTATTCAATGGTATTATATCAACAATTAATTTTCATCCTTTTCTTGTTATTTCAGGGACAACCAATCCCGGAACAGGTAATTTCTTTGATGCATCATCCAAAATCAATATCCAATCCCGGTTTGAGGGAGAGTTAAATTGATAATTTCTGGTTTTCTTTTGTTGGGAAATAGTTTGAAAAGGTTTTTTTGCTTTCATCTCTTTTCCTGCTTGGTCACAAATAGTCCCATTTACAGGGTTATACCACCAGCAGGTAATATTTCCGGATATTTGTGTTAAATCAACATTGAAAACCTGTCCGGTCGGAATGTATATAATGGCATAGCTTTTATAATTGTTTATCGCGGCCTGAATATGTGTTTCTTCAATTTCTCCGGCTAATGCGTTATTAATTAAGTCCTGAGAAGGAATACATTGATAAAAAGGTCTGGATGTAAACAAATTTTTAAAATAGATTATTTGCAGAGCAGCTTCATCGTAAATCCCTTCATTGCCTTCCCAATCACTGGTTGGCTGGTATTTTTCTTTGTGATTTTCATTCTTTCTATGAAACATCCAGACGTTGTTGTTGCCATAGGTAAAGCCCATTGCCCCGGCAAGTACCGAACGGTACGCGTTTCTCCTGACCTCAAACGCAGTGCATCTTGGCCCGTCTTGTTTTGCGATAATATTTTCGTACCAGACTGAATTTTCGTACCACGGCTCTAAATCGATTGTCGGTTTTACCGGTTGTTTCATATAATCTTTTTGCACCATTTGATAATTACCTGCAAATCCCCATTTATATTGGCCGGATTGCATTCCGTTGAAATCGAGAAAATCTTCGTCGTGAAAATATTTGGAAGAAGAAACCCCGGAACAAATATGATAGGTCATCAGGGAGGTGCTGTAATCAGCTTTTCCTTCGTCAAATTTCTTTTCTGCTCCGTTAATCCCGTCGGCAATCCCCTCGGCTGTTGCAATGGTGATCATATATTCACCCTGATCGAAAGTTTTAGGGTCTTTTGTCACTGAATCTACTGGCTTATACATCCATTCGTTTGGATTCCTGCTTTTATTATAATCCTTGGGTTCGAAGTCTCCTCCAAGTGTCCAAATAATGTTTGTTTTGTTTTTATACCGTTCTCCCAAATAATAGCCCCAGTTATAAGCCATATCATTTGTGGCGATGACAGGCGCTCTTTCTTTCTGTACAAACCGGTTTCCCCAATAGGGCAAAAAAGCGATGTAAAATCCATATTCTTCAGCCTTCTGAATAACCCAGTCTATGTGTTTCCAGTATCCTTCTATAACTTCTTCAGGAATAAATAGTCGCCCATTATTAAAAGGCATGAAGCCTTCCTGATTCGGGTAAACAAGGCCATAAATTTTTGCATCCTGGTCTCCTGTTACGTTATCGGAATATACCATGATCACGTTAAATCCCTGTGCCTTCCTAACCTGAAGATATTTTTCAACTTCAGTATTCGTCAGCCGGGTAAACAGTTCCCAACCAGTTTCGCCTACATAGAAAAATGGCTTTCCTTCTTTGGTACCATCATACTGAACCAGATAACGATGGTTATTACTCACTTCAAGTTTGGGTAATTTTTGTCCAGAAGCAGTGAATGATATAAACGCTGTAATTACGCTCAGTATTTGAATAATTTTACTCGTATTCATTTTCTTATTGATTTATAAATGGTTATAGTTTTTCATTTTGAAAGGCTCCATTCCATAGACTGGCCTCTTTAAACATTTAATTCTTAATAAATTTCGTTATCTGGCAATTTCCCCTGTCGTTAATGATAATCAGGTATATGCCTTTTATAAAATTGCTGATGTCTATTTCTGTGCTGTATGATATGTTTTCAACCCGGTAAACTTCTTTACCAAGAACATTCATCACCCGCAGTTTTGAATCCGTATTAAATCCTGTAATGGTAATTTTATCGTTGCCCGGATTAGGGAATAAAGAAATCTGGTTAGATGTATTTCGTTCTATAGAAAGGGTTGAAAGGCTTTCCCATAACATGTTATTAAGTGTATTCGAGAATCCTTTTGCCAATTGGGCATATCCGCTTGAATTAGGATGTGAACCATTGTTAGGATATCCGTATATACGGTCAATACAAAAACCGTCATAACTTACCCGTATGTTTGGTTTATAGCGACCGCAACCAAACTTGGCATCCATTCTTTTGCGCAACTCCCTCATGTGCAATTGGTACCGTTCATAGTTATCTAAATTGCCATAAGCGACTTGCCAGCCGATCCCTGTACTTTCGCATGTACTCGGCAACGCAATAATAATTGCTGAATTCGGGTAATCATTGTTAATGGTATCAACCAGATGGGTGGCATTTTTCATTATCAAATCCAACGGATGTGATGAACTGAGGAAACAATCGTTAATTCCCAGCGATATGCGTATGATATCCGGGTTTGGAAGATTATTATTTTCAATGTATTTTTTGAAATTTATGCGGTTGTCGATGTAAAAAGGAGAACCGCTTTTTAAAAAACTATCAAAAAGCCAGCCGGGATGTCCTTCATGTTTTATGGTGGACCCCCGGGTTCCTATTGGATTCAATTCAAAGTTGACATCTTTTGATATTTGTGGAAATTGATACACGTAGCCACTGTTTGTCAGGGAATTTCCAATAGCCAGTATATTCTTTTTTCCGACATTAACCTTGTCAACGACTTTTATAATGGTGTGAACTGAATCTACCGGACTTCCATTATAAAAACAATTCAGGGAAAGTTTGAAATTCCCTATTTGATTAGCTGTCCAAGTCCACTCTGAACTATTTGAGGTTCCCACTGGACACCTCCATTTAAAATTGATAAATCCGTCATTAAGCTTTACAAACGCGATGTTGTTGCTGTATAGTTCAATCGTATTTCCAAATGCGAGAGGAATGGTATCCGGCATCCAAAGATCAGGGTCGTAGTTCAATGTCTGGGATAGAAGCGGAATCCTCAAAAATACAATCAAAATACAACAGACAAGTATGCTCTTCATTTCTCTTAAATTATTATATTTTAAGTGTTTATTTCGTATTTCGGGGCCAGCTATCGGTTCTGAATGGGTTGGCAGGTAAACCTTCCTTGTTATATAAGTTAATGTCTCCCGGATTATCGGCCCACGCGTAGCGCACCGCAACCGGATTGCTAACATGAGGTGAATAAACCCGTACAGTATGATCATCAATAAGTTCCGCTTTTGCCCAGTAAAACTTCTGATCGCTCCCGGCTATAGTAAATCCATTGATATATCCATAACGGTCTTTTACCATCAATCCACCACCAACGTGGCTAAAAACAATATCTGCCTTATTTTCAAATATCTGCATAGAAGCAAACAATGGAGCAGCATACACGACATCTTTATTATATGCTATTTTTAAGGCATTTAAAGCCAATCGGTATCCCACATCCTGTTTGTTTGGCGGATGAACTCCTTCACCGGCCTCTCCAATATCAATGGCCATAGCCATAGCTGTGTTTGGAAGGCTAAGTGTCATTGTCTGTGCTTCACGGAGTTCTGCGTAATCGCTCTCGCCCGGAACTTGCTGAGGTTGCCTGTAATTGGCAATAGATACAAACAAAAACGGAAAATCGCCCTGTCCCCAGTGTTTCCGCCAATCGGTAATTAAATTTGGAAAGATGCGCTGATACTGGCTCGCACGTGAAGCATTTGATTCACCCTGATACCAGATCACTCCTTTCATACCGAACCCGGAAATGGGATGTATCATCCCGTTGTACAACATGGTTGGATATTCATAGTGGTTAATCTGAATCGGATTTAGCTTTGTCCAGGTAAATTTGATTTTCCATTCCTGAGAAATATCCACGATTCCATCCGGAGTTTCGAGGCTTTGCCCGCCCGCAAGACCCAGCAAACCGCCACTGTCACGGGTATCTTCCACCCGCACCAGGATTATATTTTTGCCTGTTTTTAAGGTTTCTTTTGGAACCGTGTAAACACGCTCAGTTCCGGAGTCATTACGGGTCGAACCAATGAAGTGACCGTTCATCCACACCGTGTCCGACTCATCCACCCGTCCCAGGCGGAGAGTCAGATCAGATCGGGTCTTCTGATCGTTCAGTAAAACTACTTTGCGGTACCAGGCCACGCCATCAATATTGGTATAACCATTGGCTTCCCAGCGCTTATTTACCAGTACATCAGCCCATTTGCTATCATCGTAATCAACAGATGAAAATGAACTCAGACAAGTGTTACAAGCTGAATCCACAGGCAATACGCCCCCGAACTTGCTCATTACATTGCTTTCGCGCTCATGAATAATTTTATAAAAATCGGCCACCTTGAGCGCTGCCACGTTGTCCTTAAAATCAGGGTCTTCCTGAAGCGATTCGGTGCTCATCCAGCTCTCAGCCACGGTACCCCCCCGGGACGAATGGATTAACCCAACAGGAACGTCAAGCTTTTGATGGATATTCCGGCCAAAGAAATAAGCTACTCCGGAAAAATAACGAGCAGATTCAGGAGAGCATTCCACCCATTCGCCAGCTTCAATATCATCGAGCGGAAATTGAGATATCTTTTTGGGCACCGTGAAAAGCCGAATTCGGGGGTAGTTGGCATTGGCTACTTCCTGCGCACCGTTGTTGCACAACTTAAGCTGCCACCCCATGTTCGATTGGCCCGAACACACCCATACTTCTCCGATTAAAATATTATTTAGCTCAATCAAATTATCTCCTTTTACGATAAGTGTATAAGGTCCACCGTAATCCAAAACAGGAAGAAAAACTTTCCACTTTCCATCCTTACCGGTCTTCGCAATTATTGATTTCCCGGCAATACTAATAGCAACTTTTTCTCCTTTATCAGCCCACCCCCATATAGGATTGGCTTGACCCTGCTGGAGTACCATGTTAGAGCTAAAAATTTTTGGCAACCTAACTTTTGCATGAAGTGTATTTACCCCCGTAGTGAGTAATAAAGCCTGCATGAAAGCAAGAGCACAAATAGTCTTTCGTTTTATCATTACATTCTTCTTAAATTTTAAATCTAAAATCCACCACTTATAAAAAGTCAGCATTAATCGGTCAGCAAACAAATCCCTATTGCAACACCAGTTTTTCCTTTATTCTGTCACCAAAGCCAACCAAGTAAAAACCTTTAGGAAATCCCGATAAATCAATCTTCACCATGTTTCCGTTAAAAGCTTCCGCATGCTTTTGAAACAGTGAATGCCCGAACAAATCGGTAACTATGAGCCATTCGGATTGATAAATTTTCTCAGGAAAATTATCAAAACGAATATGTACAGTTCCTGTGGTCGGGTTAGGATAAATCCTTATTCCTTTCTGATGATTTCTTTGTATTGAAATGTTGCTTGTTGTTCCGTCCCTATATTCATAAGCTCCGATATCTGGTCCATTACCTTGCGGAATATTTGTACCAGCAATATCTGAAGTCAGGGATACATTGTACCCCTTATTAATTGAACTATGGGCAGTGGATTTTAATCGATAATCGTGTGTCGGATAATTCAGAAAATGATTGGCCACATTAATTGTGTCAATATCCAGATTGTTGGATTCAGTTCCAGCGTTGGTAAGTGACTGAAAGTAGTTATTCCTTACCATAGAACCAGAACTGCCGGTCAAATTAATTTCTCCGTCTACTGTATTGTTATAGATTTTCGCACCCATCCCGTCTTCGACAACCAATGCACCTGAATTGTAAATGACATTGTACGTGATTGCAGGATTGAATACTTTATTTGAATAATTTGTGTAAATCCGGATAGGGTAGGAAGAAAATCCGGATATTTTATTCTTTCGTATCTGCATACTGTAACTATCATTTGATTGTATGCCGATGTTGCCGTTTTCTAACAGGCAATTTTCAATGGTCGTGTTGTGACAGATCTGGAAAGTTGACGAAGGTTCCCTGACAATGATTGATGCTTCTGATCCTCCTTGTTTTATAAAGCAGTTTTTTATGGTTGTGCCATTGGGCATGTAATAATTTCCTGTTGTATTACCGGTAATTTCGATGGCATCTTGCGCAGAGTTAATAATCCGGACATCTTCAATCGTGATATTATTATCCCTGATCTGTATTCCTTTAATCCCGCTGTTCTCAATTATTGAGTGTTTTAATGATGACCCTCTTCCACACGTTGCCCTCCATGAAGCATGGACACTGTTTGAAAAGTAGCAGTTTACAGTAGTAAGCGGCCCGTTTCCGCACTTGATCAGCGAGCTATTTTCATCTACAGCCGGATCATCAATGGTTCTGTTGAATGTGCAGTTAATAAGTTCATTGGGCAGATAATTTACCGAATCGAGGTAATTGCTTGTATTAATGATTAACTGGGCTTCGGAATACTTGAAGGCATTGCTGTCGCTTACACAATTGTACCATCCCAGAAAGGATGATTTTCTTTGTATCTTCCATGCACAATTTGGATATCTTTTAATAGCAATATCATAGAATTTGACGTTTTCTACTTTGTCTGTTTCAGGATTGGCATTTTCTCCGAAATAAAAACAATGCCCCTGGCCTCTGCCGTCAAATGTAGGGCGTTCGCCTGTTCCATAGGCGCCAAAAATAGTAGGGTTGGAAGCAGTTGCCATGTGTCCCTTTATCCGGGTTGCTCCCTGGCTAAAACGAACCCCGCGTTTTATAAAATATCCGTACCCCGGGGTTTTCTCAACATCGTCCAAATCGTTATATGGTTGTACACGGGTTCCGTTCTCTGTGCCTGAATAACTATAATCAATAAATTTGCAATACGCATTTTCTTTTACCCATATTTTAGCTGTGTCCAATTCATATCCTTCACCTGAATCTGTCGTCCGGATTATTAGGTTAATCAAGGTGTCCTGTTGAACTACTTTCCCTTTTATTTTAGAGGCATCCGACACCGTAATTAATCCCGAAGAGGAATTAATGGAAAAAGCACTGTTGAAATTCTGCTCCATTGAAAAACTGATCGTTCCCACAGAAACCCACGTCCAAGTTTTCAACCAGGTTCCAACATCGTCTCCGTTGGAAACATCTTCAGGAATGGCATATTTTTGGGTAACAGAAAGTACGTAGGTGCTGTCGTACTGGGCCCGGCACACGAGCTGAACCAGTAGAAAAACAATAATTAGCAACTTATTCATTCGTTAATAGTTTAAAATTAGGATAACTACAATTTTTTACTTTAATACCAGCTTTTCCATCATTTGGGGTTCAAGGCCAATCATGTAAAAACCTTTGGAAAGTCCCGATAAATCAATTTTCCCCTGGTTTTCTTTAAGAAACGTATTTAAAGGTTTTCGAAAAATCGGACGGCCAAACAGGTCGGTAACTTTCAACCATTCGGGTTGATGCATATCCTCAATGAAATTGTCAAAACGGATATAAACTATCCCGTCCGTTGGATTAGGGTATATACTTATCCCTTTTGTATTATTCTTTTTGATTGGAAGATTACTTGTTATTTCTCCCGCATACTCATAAGCGCCAATGTCTGGGGCACTACCTTGCGGAACGCTTGTACCAGCAATATCAGAAGTCAGGGATACATTATATCCCTTATTGATGGACAACATGGCTGTACTTCTTAAACGGTAGTCATGGTTTGCGTAATCGACAAAATAATTTGCTACAGAAATGTCGTCAATGTCCAGGTTATTGGATTTGGTCGGTGTGCTGCCTTCGACCAGATCCTTAAAGAAGTTATTCCGTACGGTAGAACCTGAGGTTCCGCTTAACGTGATGTTTCCATCAACTGTATTGTTATAAACTTTTAAACCGGTAGCGCAACTGGCACCAGATGTATTAATCCCATATCCGGTATTGCCGTAAAACAGGTTGTAGTTGATCATTAAATTTGTACTTGTCTGGCTACTACGATTTAAGTGAATTCCGTCGCTTCCGTTATTTATAAATGAGCAACGCTGAATGATGCGATTGAAACCCCCGTTATAAAAATAAATACCGTCATTGGTATTTGATTCAAACCTGCAATCTTCGATGGCTGTTCTGTTAACATCCTTGTTATAAGCATAAATACCATAGCTATTATCCTTAAACAGCACATTATGAATTTTTAAATTGGTTGGTTTACCATTATAGGTAACATCTGTTACAAGGAACATGCCTGCCTCATCCGCACCTGTAATTATTCCGTCAGTGATAACAACATCAGGAAATCTGGTTTGAAGTGACCTGTCGCCCCCAATGAATAAAAAGTGAGATAATTTTGAATAATAGGAGATTGCAAACCTGAAATTTGGCGCCTCAGTTGGATTGTTTACTGCTGCCTTAATATTGTATGCATACACTCCACTGGCATCAGTTTTTAAAATAGCCGATAAACAATGATAGGATTCGAGATTAATCAGTTCATGCCCCCAATTCGTCAGAGAATCGGCAGGGCTTCCATAAAAATATATATCGGCCTGTCCATTCCACCCAATTCTGCAATTGCCTTCGTAGTAAGAATTGTACACTGCAAAACGGTTGCTCCTTGTTGCTATCCTAAGTGCGCAGACAGGGTAGTTTTTAATGTCAATATTGAAAATATAGCAATATGCGGAAGGAGAGGGGGTATTTAGGAAATAAAAAACTCCATCGGCAGATCCCAATCCTGAACCGTTGAACATTGGATTGTTCCCAGTCGAATAAGCAGATATGATGGTAGGATGAGCTGCAGAGGCCTGAAATCCTGAAATATTGTATTTCTTGTCGGTAGGCGCATTTCCACGCTTGATGAAATAACCGTAGCCAGCGGTGACTGTAATATCACTGAAATCATTGTATGGCTGGGTTCGGGTACCACTCTCTGTCCCCGAATAACCATAATCAATGAACTTGCAATACGCATTTTCTTTTACCCATATTTTAGCCGTATCCAGTTCAATCACAGGACTTCCACCATTCGAGTCGGTTGTCCGGATGATCAGGTTGATCAACATGTCTTGTTGCGAAACCTGTCCGTTAATTTGGCTGGCATTCGATACGGTAATAAGTCCTGTTGAAGAATTAATGGAAAAAGCATTGTTGTAGTTCTGCTCAATGGAATAGCTGATGGTTCCGACCGAAGCCCAGGTATATGTTTTCTTCCATGTTCCAACATCATCTCCGTTGGAGACATTCTCCGGAATTGCGTACTTTTGAGTGATCGACAATACATAAGTACTATCATACTCGGCCTTACCTACGAGCTGAACCAATACAAAAGCTATAATTAATAATTTTTTCATATAATTTAAAAGTTCAGAGACTAAGTGAAAAGTCTTGGATAAGTTTATTAAAGTTAGATTTACTGTGGCAGGTTAGGAAGCAAAATTGTTGTTCCTGCCGGATTGGCAACATTATTACGAGCCACATTAACAGAAGTATTATAAGTATATACTACGAAATCGTCGAAACTAATAGATCCATTTTCCGTTGGCGTTACACCACTTCCACCAAAGAAGTTGGCAAAATAAATCCGGTCGATCTGCAGAGTTGCAATATCACGAAAACGAATCCCAGTTTGAACTGCACATAACTTACCATTGACAAATCCTTCAACAAGTCCGTCTGTTTTTCCAGGTGTATTCATGACAACGCGTTGTGTAACAGTATACCATGTATCAGTTTTTAATATAAAACCAGGATATAATTCAGGGCCATATCCATAGTAAGATTTACCTGCTACGGGTTGTGAATCACCAGCGTCCTTATAAATATCAGGATGATACAAGTAAAAATTTATTAAAGTACCATGAAACATATATCTTGCGCTCCATCCGTCTTCTCCTGTAGGTAAGTCACCTCCTCCATTTGACGCTCCACCGGACAAACCTGGAAGCTTACCATGCAAATCTCTGCTTGAAAAAGCACTGGAGAATTTAACTCTATAAGAAAGGTATAATTCATTATAACCCTGACTAAATTTTCCATGCCACTGATATCCTTCTGCTGCCAACCATGCGCCAGGAACAAAAGTCTGCATTAAATATTTATTGGTACTTTCCTGTACTATTGTTCCGTAACCATACTTCTTATTCGCCCATGTTGGGAAATTCCAGTCGATCTTCCACTGCTCTATATTATAAGCCCCTGTATTGTCTTTATTGAAGTTCAAACTAAAAACTATATTAAACTTGTCCTGATTAGTTGCAACCTCAACAGATGGAGCATCTTCGGATTTGCTGCAACAAACAGATAGAATTGCTGATAAAAAAACCAGACTGAAAATGATTGACTTTTTCATTAAGAAAAATAGATTTAGAATAATATGGATAGCATTTCGCATTGAGTTAGAGTCTTGGGTATTAAATATTATCAATACTCCAAATTGTGGTTTGTTCATCCAAATTAAACTTTAACGATTAAGAAATAATTTTGATTCTAAAAAATAACTATACACTTTACACGTAAACATTTGCCTGACGTTCTCCTGACAGACGGTGATCCCCCCGTACGCACTTCACCATGTACCGCCATGGCACACGGTGAAGTATAACGGGACGCTCCCCGACACAGGGAGAAAGTTATGAGACTGGTAGCTATACCAGGTTACGGTACGACAATTTTGGGAACAAATTCTTCAAAAATTATAGCTTTGTCACGGAAAACAAGTGTGTCTTTAATTTCATGGGTTTCTGTTCCAACCTGGATTTTGTAATCCAGATAAATAGCATTCCGTTCTTTACCTCCCCACTCATCCGCATTTTTAACAAATTTTGCCGTTCCGGTAGTTGGGAATTGAGCGGATTTAGGAGTATTGGCAATAGCCGCTGTTCCGTTTGCATTGAAAGCCATACTTATTTCGAATGATCCGGGACTTCCACTTGTACGGCGGATGGAGTTGGTATACAGAACTGCGTTTTTCCGGTAGGTCGAAACCATGACAACAGGATTTCTCTCCACGTATTTTTGCCGGTAAACAATAGTCTCAAGCGTATTCCCTCCGGCATCCTTAACCACGGAGGTTCCTCTTAGCAGGTATTTCCCGTGGTATTCATTCACATACTTGATGCCAAACAAGGTGAAATTTTTAGGAGCGTTGGTCCAGTCTGCGGCGATTCTGGGATCAGGATCGGTCTTTTGCGTTCTTCCTGAAAGCACGGAATCGGTAGTCGAACTCAGAATCTTCATCGGAATGACATAATTGGCTCCTATCGTGAGTGTATCGTCAAAAAAAGCATCTGTTAACTGCACTTCAACAGTACCGAAAACTTCACCTTTAGGAATGATGATCTGAGAATTATTGCTTAGAGTATAATAATTTGCAGGAAGAGCTTTCATTGGACTTCCTGTAGTAGCATTGTATAAATTATTTGCCAGGGAATTGTCCACCTGAATGTCTACTTTGATATCCTCCTTATTCATATACACGCCCCCCATGTGGGCGCCAATCAGAAATTTATTCAGGTTATCGTTGGTATTATCAAAGTAATAGTCTCCCAGCACCAGTGTCCTTACCGGATATTGATAAGGAAAATAAGTAGTGGTATAGTCAAAATCAGGAAAACTCCAATCCTCATTTTCACAGGAAAATAGTCCTGCCATGAGAAGGATAATTAAGCCAAATGCGATTATTTGTTTCATATAAGTCATTTTTTCTTTATTAATAGTAATCCTTACCAACCCTTATTTTGAATTAATCCTTCATATTTGAGAATTTCATCATTTGGAATCGGACAGGTATAAGCATGAGAAGGATAAGCGCGGTTTTCCACATCAATAGTTGTATAGACATTATTATCAATGGATACACCTTTTGCGTTTTCTGTCAGGTCCAGTTGCCATCTTCTCATATCCCAGAAGCGGAACCCTTCAAAGCAAAGTTCCAGTCGGCGTTCGTTGCGGATCAATTCCCGCATAGCTGCTTTATCGCTAACCGAGGTAGCATAGGGGTCGGGTTGGGTTATTCCTGCCCGTTTGCGAATAGCCTTGATAATAGTACGTGCAGTAAATCCGTACCCGTTTGGATCGCCATCGGGGCCCCATGCTTCATTGGCAGCTTCAGCGTAGTTCAGATAAAGTTCCGTAAACCTTATATGGGTGTAAAAATGCCTTGCTGTGGTTGGTTTTGCCGGGTCCATATTGATATTGCTCCGTAACCATTTCAGGAGGTAGTATCCTGTGCGGGTAGAGTAATTGGGGACCTTATTCAATCCGTCAGATGTGGTGCTGTTTACGCTGGTGTTAATTTTTACACTTTTAAACGATGCTCCGTTATAAAGAATGAAAACAGCTAATCTGGGGTCGCGGTTATTAAACGGCGAAGCAGGGCTAAAACCACTTGAAGGATTCGTGATAGGATATCCGTTCTTCATCGGAAAGGCATCAACCAGATTTTGGGTCGGGTTAATGCGTCCATTCCCGAATAGTGAAGGCGGATAATTTTGACCTTCCAGTGTATTGTTTGTAAAATGATCGCTTCTCCAAAGAATATCCGTATTTGTGATATCATTATCATTGTCAAAGATTTTAATATCAGTTGGAAATCCTGCGCTTCCTCCCTTTTCAACCAGCAGAGGTCCGGTTATGGTTGCTGCATTTGCGAATTTAGTTTCATCAAAACTACCATTATTGAATGCCGGACTGGCAACATGAAGAGCTAATTTTGACTTAAGAGCGATAACAATTTTACCGTTTATCCGGTTTGCATTCTGAATTCCGAAGACCTTGTTATAGGCCAGAGATTCTTCATCTGTCGTGGTTTTATTTTCCCAGATGTAAGGTAACAGGGCAATGGCCAAATTATAATCTGAATTGATCTGATCAACGCATTCCTGGTATGTGTTACGGGGCAGCTTCCAATTATCATTAACACCGATGGGGTCGGTAACCAAAGGAATACCAAGCAGGTTGTTGTCAGCACCGATACCTCCATACCTGACCAGCAGGCGGTAATAAAGGTAACCTCTTAATGCAAGGGCCTCGCCTTTGTGTTTTTTAATGAACAGTTCATTTCTAAGCGGACTTTGCCAGCTCCATTCCACTGAATCAACTATTGAAAGAAAATAATTGAGGTTTGAAATTTCAATGTATGAATCGGCCCAGATATCAAAAGGGTTGTATTTGGCAGACCATTCGCCTGTGGCCATCCGCCTGAAACGGCTGGAATTATCGTTCGATACTGCATCATCAGTAGCGGCTTCCTCATCCAGGCTATAGGATCGGGGCAGGGCCAGGTAACCATTTGCCAGAATGCCTTCTGCAAATGAAGGGTCATGAATCACCCGGTCTATATCATACTGATTGTCTTTCCCCGGCTCAGTAAAAATTTCGCATGCGCCGGTCAAAAGCATAAGTCCCAGGATCAGTGTAACTATCTTAAATGAATTCATCTTCATAATTCTTTATTATTAAAACATAATTCTCAGTCCAAGTGCATAATTACGGTACATAGGTTCTGCTCCAACCCGGATTTGCCGTTTTTCTGCATCTTTTGAAAGTCTGGCCAGATTTTCGCCACGCAGATATAAAATCAGATCTTTGGAAAAGATTTTGCTGACGATACTTTTTGGCATTTCAAAACTCAACTGTACACGGTCCAGTGTGAAATAGTCATTTCTGTACAACCAGAAAGTTGAGCTTCTGAAGTTGTTCAGGCTGCTTTTTGATGTTAACCGCGGGTAAGTGGCAGTTGAAGCCGTTTCAGGAGTCCATCGGTTAAGCACTTCTTCCGAATACTTGTCTGTTCCGTCCACCCAGAAATATGCGCTGCTGTAAACAGCATCCGATCCATAGCGTCCGTTACCCAAAGCGAATAAACTTAATGCCTTGTATTTCAATGTTAAGTTTATCCCATAGAAAATCCTTGCTTTGTCCAGATTTCCAATCTGAATTTCATCATCCGCATTGATCTTGCTATCTCCGTTTTGATCTTTGTACTTGATATCGCCAGGCTTGACTTCGCCAAATTCCTGCACCGGACTATTGTCAATATCTCCCGGGGATTCGAAAAATCCCAGCGCTTCCAGTCCAAACATGGCATCGACTGCACGTCCCTGTCTGTATTGATAGGCGTTGCTCCAGGTTTCATCACGCGTTATCACTTTGGTGTTGTAAAACAAAGCATTTGCTCCAAGTGTAAAGGAAAAATTACCGAGGTTTTCGGTCCAGTTGATTCCCAGTTCTGCCCCCTTGTAATCAGTTACTTCAAAGTTCTCGTATGGATAGAGATTTCCAACGTATGGTGCATAAATACTTCTGCGTACAACCTGTCCGGAATTTCTGGTATAGAAAGCATTGACATCCACGAAAACAGAGCGGTCGAAGAAATAACCTTCCAGTCCGGCATTGATGTTTTTCATTTTTTCAAAGGTCAGATCAGGGTTGCTTGAACGGGAAATAAGGGTGCGTTTGATGGTTCTTGTACCATCGTTCCATGCAAAGTTAGAGCCTGACTCAAAAGCATTTTCATACAGTCTGTAATTACTTCCGGTAAATTCGTAATTGGTAATCCCTGCTGATGCCCTAAGCTTAAGATAATCAATCAGACTCTTTTCCGATTTGTCTGTAACAATCCATGCAAGTCCCAGGGAAGGAGAAAAACCACCTTTGTGCCCCTTTTGGAGTTTGAACCCGTTTACTAAAGCATTGCTGAAATCGACAAAGTATTTTTTCTTATAGTCATAGGTGACTCTTAGTGCCAGATGCGAATCTTTTTCATCAATAATAACGGCGCTCGTGGTGAGGTTGTCAAAATAACCTAAAAAGGTTGCCGTTACAGAATGGTCGTTAAAAGTTCTGGCATAATCCACTGTGGCATAGGTTCCGAAGCGGCGGGTATATCCACCATCTGTAATTATCTGTTCACCTGAACTCTCATCTGTTCCTATTATATTCAGGGAAGAAATGGAATCTTTTCCGGAATGGGACGACCAGGTTGGCTGATAAACAGCATATTTGTTCTCGACAGATTCGTAAAAGGCATTATAAATGTCGAGGCTCACTAAAGTTTTAAAGGTCAGTCCTTTGGTAATACCCTTGAGATCAATATTAAGCCCGGTATTGAACCTTGCTGTACGCCTGATACTCCGGGTATATCCGGCAAGGAACATATTTCCATAGGCATTGTCCATATATTGCGAGGTACCTCCCAAGATATAGCCCTTATTAATGATTTGTGCATGGGCCAGATCGCCTCCATTCGGCCAGGTGGCATTGCTTTTAATCATAGATACCGGGAGCAAAGGAGAAAAGTATTCCGGATGAAGGGTGGATGCATTGCTCCAGAAATTTCCACGTGGCCCTTTATCACCTTCAATAATTACCAGGGCATCCACAAAACTCTTGATGTAATTATTGACCTTGAAATCAACATTTCCCCGGATATTAAAGCGGTCATACCGGGCATCGCTTCCGGTTCCAAGATTATAAAGCGATCCGGAACTCACCCATCCAACAGTAGCATAGTACTGTGTAATATCGTTTCCACCCGAAAATTCAGAGAGTAACTTTGTGTATGGTTTACTGCTGCGCAGGTACTCACTTGAATAGTAATCCACCGACGGATATTTATAAGGATTGGTACCAGCCGCATAGTGTGCGATCGTTGTATCGGCATAGGCTGTAGGAAGGCCATCGTTGGCCAGAGCTTCATTATATAATTGCATATACTGGGCTGATCCAAGGTATTTGGGAAATACAATGGGTTTAGCCATGCCCTTTTCGACGGAAATATTAATTTTACGTTTGTAAGCCTGCCCGCGTTTTGTGGTAATGATGATGACGCCGTTTTTTGCCTGAGTTCCCCAAAGGGCAGACGCATTACCATCCTTCAGCACTGTAATTTGCTCTACTTCCTCCAAATTGATATCCGAAGCATCACGCGGAAAACCATCGACAATAAATATCGCATTTCCAATACCCCGGATATTTGTGTTGCCAAGGAGGCCTGGAACACGTGCCCTGATCGCATCAAAAACATACTGGGAATTATCATACTTAATAATTTCTTCGGTATTAACAGCACTGACGGCACCTACGAGCTCTCTCTTTTTGGCCTTTCCGAATGCAATATTGACGGTACTGTTATCATCCATCAGGAAAAGAGTTTTTTTCATGGTGATCTTTTTAATATCATCGTTGATGATTACAATTGCATCATTATATCCTTTTGCTTCCAGTAGAAGTTTTGAATTAGCAGGAACCTCAATGACGAATTTTCCTTCCGAATCGGATAAAACTTCAATACTGCCTTCCTTTCCTGAAATAACAGCGTCGGGTATCGGCGTACCGTTTTCATCCACAACAACTGATTCAAATTTTATCAGTTGTTCATGTGGTTCTTGTCCAAATGCTTTTCCGGCAACAAGTCCCAGGAAAAGCATTATTATAAGAAATGGAATATATTTTTTATTCATAAGTTTCAAATAATATAAATGTGAAATCATTTACCATCCCGGATTTTGTTTGAATCCTTCGTACATGTTAACCAAATCTACTTCGAAAGGAAGCCAGTAATGTTTTTCCTCGTGAACTGTGGTTACATCGAGTACCTTCTTAAAGTATGTGTGGTTTTTATCAAATTCCAGGTGATATTTTTCCCTGTATTTCATCAAATGGGCGATATGCCAGCGCCGTAAATCGTTCCACCGGTGACCTTCAAATGCAAGTTCCACCGCGCGTTCCTGCCGGACAATCTCACGAAAAGCAGCCTTGTCATTTAAATAGCGGGTATCAACATCGGGAACACCGGCACGGTTGCGAATAATATTTACGGCTTTAACAGCAGTAATCCCACCCGGAATACTTCCGTTAGGACCATAAGCTTCATTAACGGCTTCTGCATAATTCAGGTAGATTTCGGCCAACCGTAAATGCGGTGTTTCGGAATACCAGCTATTCCAGCCCACATCGTAGTTATTACAGGTAATATGATAGAATTTCTTGTAAACAAAAGAAATGTTGATCGCTTTATAGGTGCTGTGTCTCCCGCCAACATAGAATTGTGCATAGGTATCCGCATTGTTGGTGTTCTGGATGATCCGGTCACCATCTTTGGTGATGTTGTAATAAAACCTGGGATCGCGGTTAACCCATGGATCGGCTGGATTATAACCTGAGCCTTCTGCATCGATGGGCAGACCATTTGCCATTCCGAAATAATCCACATAATTTGCAGTAACCGCACTACCGGCACCTGCGGCGACGGCATATACAAAGCCTTCTCCCCGGTTATATTTTTTGTACATGTAAACCGGATTGGAGAAAATAACTTCTTTGTTTGCATTGGGCATTTTACCGGTGAGCGAGTAAAAAATATCTCTGTAATTTTCCCATGTTTCAAGTCCATGATATCCCATATTGGCCAGCTTGATCACCTCATAAAAGGCTTCGGCGGCCTGTTTGCAAAGTTCGGTGTTGTATTCATAATTTCCGGTCTCTACCCCGTTCGCAAGCGGACTGGCAGCATAAAGCAGGTTCATGCCGAGGTATCCGTAGGCAGCGCCCTTGGTAATACGGCCTGCATTACTTCCCAGGGTAGCCTGTCCGGGACCTGATTCATCCCAAGAAGCGGGCAGAAGTTCTGCTGCTCTTTTGAGATCAACACTGATCCTGTTTGCTGTTTCAAGGTAGGAAAGGCGTGGGGCTATCAGTTTATCAGTGGCAGCAAAGACGGTATCAATATACGGAACGCCGCCCCAGGCTCTCAAAATTTCCCAGTGGAACTGCCCTCTGAAGAACAGGCATTGCCCTTCAAGGATATCCCGTTCTTCCTGGGTGCCAACAAATTTGTCTAGATTTTTTAGTCCGATATTAGCTTGCCTGATACCAAGCCATCCATTGTGCCAGTAACCTTTTCGTTTATTTGTATTATCTACTACATAAGTGCCGCCAACCCGGCCGGCATACGGACTATGTTTATAGTTCCATGCATTGGTTGCCCCTCTTTCCCAGTAGGCACACATCTGGTCGGTGTTCGAAGGATGAACGTCATCTCCATAGTTCCACCCGTTTGTTGCATCCACACTTAACTGCAGGTCGGGAATATTCTGATATATATTTTCAATATATCCCTGAAAAGAGTTGAATTTGGTGAAGATATCCTCCTCGCTGATACTGACCTCCGGGGCCTTTTCCAGGTAATCCACACACGATGTGCTCATTACAACGGCGAACAAAAGAACACCGATATATTTGAATAAGATTTTCTTTGTTGTCTTCATATCTTAGAAATTAACATTCATTCCAAAAGTAATCGTCCCGAACATCGGGTAAGCGGCACCATTTGTTACGTTATTGGTTTCGCGGTCATCCATCATTTTTGACCAGTAGAGGAGATTATTCCCGTTGATATAGAGCCGGGTTGAACTCACTCCCATGTTTTTAATCAAATTACCCGAGAAGGTGTAAGCAATTTCTGCATTTTTCAATCTCATGTATGATCCATCGACTGTCCGCTGAGTTCCCATATCTCCACTGGAGACCAAACGCTGACCTGACCACTCTGCATCTGTATTCCAGGGTCTCCAGGTATCCAGCATATTTTCGAAGACGACCGTTTTGGTTTCATCGCTGAATCCATACAGATAATATCCATAGGTACGCGAGACATTATAAACGCCGTAGAATTGCAGCATAATGCTGAATCCTTTGTAGGATGCCCCCAGACCAGCAGTGTAGGTATGTTGCGGGCGATCCGGATATCCAAATGGAGCTGCATCGTAACTGTCCATTTTTCCGTCCCCGTTAAAATCAATCAAATTGGCATCTCCCGGGAGTTTTTGCTTATTTTGGGTTTTTCCAAGGCTGCTGTAAACGTCATCCCAATTGTTCAGATAGCCGTCTCCTAAAACACCAGTAGATTGCCCGATTTGAAAACCTTTCTTTTGCAAATAAGCTGATAATAAAACCGGATCCTCCATGTAAACCACTTTATCCTTAGCATTGGTATAGCTTAGGGTCGCCCAGTAGTTGAGCTGACTTTGGGTTGTCCGCTGAAACTTGAATTCAATTTCATACCCCTTTGATCTTGTTTTTCCAAGGTTAGCCGAAGGTGCAGCAGCCCCAAAATAATCGGGAATCTGTCTTTGCGTGTTGCTCATAAAAATGCCGGAACGGTCATCCTGATATACATCCACATTCAGGTTGAACATGTTTTTTAATACGGCCAGTTCAAGGCCGACATTTTGTTTTGTTGATTCTTCCCAATTCAGATCGGGATTACCAACATTAGCTTCTAGGTATTGCGTATAAGGACTTCCCTTAAAACTATTTCCAAAAACTGTCGAGGCACCATCAATTGCCCAGTTTGTTTCGTAACCCCAACGGGAAGCGCCGGTATTATCATTACCGACTTTACCGTACGAATAGCGGAGTTTTAGTTTATCCAGCCAGTCTTTTTTTAAGAATTGTTCATTGGATACCATCCATCCGAGAGCCACGGATGGAAAGAAACCGAACCGGTACTTTGAAGAAAATTTTTCCGATCCGTTGTATGCGCCATTGGTTTCAAAAAAATACCGGGTATCATAATTATAGGTGATACGTCCAACCCAGTCTTCACGATACCGGGGAAACTCACTTCCTTCTGTAAATTCCTCCCTGTTCATCAGGAAAGTGAGACCAAGATCATGTTTTTTAAAGGTTCGCGCATAATTCGTTTGAATCAAATAATAAAGACGACGAACGGTTTTACCCGTAGTGTTTTCCGAAACATAATTAACTGGTTGGCGCACAAAGTCATAATCGTTAATGCCAGGGTTCTTGATAGAACCGTAGGTATAGTCCCACTCCGTTTCTCCCGGCGCTTTATCAATCACATCAGGATCGATGTATTTGACCAGTGTACCGCCTGGATCAGTCATACCTCCGCGACTGTAAAAACGATTATCATAAGACAAAGATCCCTGGACGCTTAATCCTTTGGTTATAAAATCAAGATTCTGTTTCAGGATAAAGTCAGTGGTGATCTGGGTCCTTACATTTCTTACTCTTCCAATGTTATTCAAGTAAGCAATTGGGTTCGTCGTATTGGGAGCATCGGGATTATAACCCCAGGACCCATCGGGCCAGCGTACCGGCATGACGGATGGAGATAAGAAGTAAAAGCCATCATAGACCCAGTGTGATGCGGTAAGCTGCTGTCCACCGTTATATTCTGCTCCTCCCCATTTTGTTCCAACATAACCGGACAGGTTAACACTAAAAATAGTCGATTTGGTTAGGTTAAAATCCAGGTTTGACCGGAAGTTAAAACGATCATAGGCAACTTTGGTATTATACCCCTTCCCGTTATCCAGGCCTGATTTCAGCAGGTCTCCTTCATGGGTATAGCTTATTGCTCCGAAGTATTTGGCAAATTCGGAACCTCCGGAAACAGTCAGGTCTACCTGAGATGAGCTTGCATTTTTGTCCAACTGTTCGGACCGCCAGTCAACATTCGGGAAAATATATTTATCTGCTTCTGATTGCGGCCTTTTATAGTGCTCAACAATATCCAGCGGCATATAATAAGGCCAGGAATTTTCAGAGACAGCAAGTTCATATTCAATGGCATCATTACGATAAAGAAAACCTTCGTATGCGTCCAGTTTATCAGGTGTTCTGGACAGGAACTTCATACTTGTATTTGCATTTATTACCAACTGTGGTTTGCCGATAGAACCGCGTTTTGTTGTGATCAGAATAACCCCTTCTGCTCCTTTTACCCCAAACACAGCGGTAGCAGAAGCATCTTTCAGAACGGATACTGATTCTACCTCGCTGACATTGATGTCACTCATACTACGTTCTACTCCGTCGACCAGGATCAGCGGCGAAGAATTGTTCCAGGTTCCCTGGGAACGGATCAGTATCCGGGGATCTTCTTGTCCGGGTTCTCCCGAAATCTGGATGGTTGTTACACCGGGGAGTTGTCCCTGCAATGCACGCGAAAGATTGGTTGTGGCACCTGTTTTAGCCAGTTGTTCGCCTGAGGTATGGGCAATCGCAGCAACGATACTTTCTTTCTTCTGCTGGCCATAACCCACAATCACAACTTCTCCAACGCCGAGAGTTTCTTCTTCCAGCGTAATGTTGAATGAATTTTTTCCACCGATGGCAACTTCTTGTAGTTTCATTCCTACAAACGAAAAGACCAGTGTTTTTGCATCAGCAGGAACAGCAAGCTTAAACAGCCCGTTTGGGTCGGTAACCGTTCCGGTGGTGGTACCTTTAACGACTACGCTTACACCCGGTAACGGAAGACCTCCCTGATCTTTTACCGAACCTGAAATATCCTTTTTCTGTTGCTGGATAACCGTAACCACAGGTGCTGATTTCAAGCGTTCAAGTTGTTTTATGTCGTCCTTTTTATAAAGGAAAACCTGCCGGTCGTCGACATAATAAGCGATGTTACTATCGCTAAAGAGCTCATCTAATATTGTTTCGATGTTTGCACCCCTGATTGAGATACTTTTTTCGATTCGTGTATTGACCAGTTCAGTGTCGTAAATGAAGATAAATTCACTACTACCTTCAATCGATTTCAAAATCGTCCCTACTGTCGAATTCATAAGCTGAAGATCGATTCTCGTCTTCTGGGAATACACACTCGCTGAAACTGCCATTGTTCCAACAAACATTAGAATAGTTAGTAACTTCATTGTTAAAAAAATAACTCTAAATCTCCCCCTTTTTCCGGAGGAGTAATCGATTACAGTTTTTTTCATAAATTTGGTTTGAAGTTTTAAATATTGCCTTGCGGCATGTTTATTATGTAACCGGCCGATGATGGAAGCATCTGCCGGTTTTTTATTTATTCATAAAACACAAACTTGTCTCCTCGTTTCTCATATTTTGTTTTAAAAATGATTGATAATCCATTCAGAATTCTTTCCGGTTCTTCTTTCAAATCCAGCTTTCCTGAGAATGTTGAATTTATATTTTGTGTATTTATTTCAATATTAACATTGTAATAACGCGAGATCCGTTTTGTCAAACTGATCAAATCTTCATTTTCAAAATTCAGGTATCCATGAATCCAGGCGATATAACTTTCCACGTTATCAACAGTGGATATGCTAAAATCATTTTTGTTTTCAGAAAACGTAGCCTTTTGGTTTGGTGATAATTCATACGTTTTTGCACGCGTCTTGCTGTCGGTTGTTGTAAGGCTTACTTTTCCTTCAACAAGTATCGTGTTGTGTTCTTCTTCATTCTTATAAGCCTGAACCACAAATTTGGTCCCCAAAACTTTAATTCTGAACGATTCGGTACGCACAAAAAACGGTCTGTTTTTATTTTCTGAAACTTCAAAATATGCTTCTCCTTCTACAAATACTTCGCGGCTTTTTCCCCTAAAAACCGGGGGATAAACTAATTTTGATCCTGAATTTAGCTGAACTTTGGTTCCATCTGAAAGCAGAATATCTGAACGTTTACCAAAAGGAATAATTATCTGATTGAAACTATTTCCGTTAACCGGCTCTGATTGTTCCAGCGTTGCAGTATCATTCAATGAAACAGAAGCGCTGTTGGCAGCATATTCAATTTTCGACTGCTTGCTGTCGATCTCAATCCGTTTACCATCAGCCAGAATGAGTTCAGCCTTTTCGGAACGGGTATCGGACGATGATACAAAATCTTCAATATCTGATTGTTTATTCAAAATGAAGAATGCTGAAGTTCCTGTCCCGGCAAATAGCAAAACCGCTGCGGCATACCTGAATATTTTCAATCTGATCTGGTGTCTGAAACTTTGATAGACTGCATTCAGTGTTTCTTCTTTTTGCTCAATTGAGATATGTCTTTTCTTTGTTTTTAATTCATTTAATATGCCGATGGCCAATGAGATTTCTTCACTTTTTTCAGGAAGATGGTTTTTTAGCTGATTGAGCGTACAGCCATCAGCAGAATTGCCATTTACCAGCTTTATGAAGTTTTCATCCAGAAGAAAATCTTCAGTTGCATAGGATTTGTAGCGATTATAATCCATGATGATTTTAAATTTTTAGAATAGAGAACATGAGTTTTAAAATCTGGACAAAAAATCAAAGTTATTTTTGGTGAAATTCATAGTCGTTTTTCAATGAGTTGTTTATGATCTTTGCAACTGAAAATAAATCAGAAAAAAAGATCCACGTGCGTGGTGGTCATCTGTTCGATGCTTGTTTTCATGATTTTTATTGAACGGTAAACGGATTTATAACAAGAATCAACAGAAATCTCCAGAATATTTGAAATTTCTTCATAACTCAGTTCACAATCGTACCGGAGATAAATGATTTCCTGTTGTTTGGCTGACAAATTTTTCATGCTTTTTTTTATAGCTCTTTTTAGTATATTCAATTCTTCTTTTTCAAAAATGGACTGTTCAGTACCATTAAAATAATTGAATTGGGTTTCGGTTAACTGATCAGAAAATGAGAACCTGCTTTGTTTTTTCAGATCCAGAAATAATTGTCGTCTGAAAGATTTGAGCAGATACGCTTTAACATTGGTTACAAGGTTTAAATTCTTTCTTTTCTTCAACAGATAAATAAAAATATTTTGTATTGAATCTTCAATAATTTGCCTGTTGGAAGTGTATTTTAAACCAACGTAATACAACAGGTCGAAATGATTATAGTATATCACTGAAAAACTTTTTTCACATCCTGTTGAAATAAAAATTTTCCAGGCATCTCTATTGTCAATATCTGTTGTTTTTTTCATCTCCACTTAAAATCCCTGAAATAGATGTTCTTTTGCATATTCTTTACAAATGAGACATAGATATGATGAAGTCTCATCCACAATAAAAGTCTTCGGTATGATATGATCTGTAATGATTATAATCTCTGATGATTTAAATTTAATTAGAGAGCATGAGTTTTAAAATCTGGACAAAAAATCGAAGTTATTTTTGGTAATATTCAAAACTTCTCTATCCGTAAATGATTACTCATTTGGATATGGAGGGAGCCTATGAATTGTGCCTTGGGGGAGTGTTCTGCGCAGGAACCCAGTATCCCGGCAAAAGTCCCTGATGTAATAGCCGCAGTTCTCTCAACGGTATGGCGTATAAACGATTGTTGTTTCATATTTTACTCTGATTATCAATTGCATAAAAAACTGGGTGTATGGCGGAGGAATAGCAATGCCCACCAATCGGGCCGAGCATTCTCCTGAACGGAGAATGAAACCCCCGCGGCAACACGTTGTTGATCTTGTTTCCGCAACTCATACGGAATTTCCCGGTATAAATAGAAGAGGCTGTCCGGAAAGTCTGGGATCGAGTCATCCCGTCCCGATTACTCGGGACAGAGTGACGCAAATTGTGGATTTTAGAACTTTTTGGACAGCCTCTTCTGGCCTAAAAATAATTACTATGGAGTTGTAACTATAAGTTGGTCACTGTAATTGAAAGCAGTTGCTCCGGTTGCCTTAGCACCTACCCGAATAAAATATTTGGTTCCGGCTGTGAGACCAGTTATCATAGCTGTACCTTGCTTTGCACTTAGTGTTACTATTTTTGTTGCATAGCCAGTCCCGCTACCTGTTGATGCATTCGGATAAGGAATGTTACTACAATAAAGTTGCCTTGTGGAAGCAATGTAGCTACCATTCTCAACGATATTATAATTTACCTTTATTTCCGTTGAAGTTGCACTTCCATTAAGTATTGGAGCAGAAACCGTTAAGAAAGGAGTCACCACGAAATCCTGTACAACTGTTTTATTTCCGGTTAAGTCAATACTGACTGGTGGAAAAGTAGTAACAGGACCTTTTACTGTAACGGTATATACTTGCGGATATAACTTGTTATTGGCAAAAGTTCCATCCCCTTTGATCCGTAATACCATCGCTACCTGGTCATTTTCACCAAGGGCTTCTACTACAAATCCCCCGCTGGTAATATCCCCGGCAACAATGTTTCCCGATTGATCTACAATCTTTCCTGAAAAGCTGCCTTCAAAGCCAAATTCGGTAATCGGCTCATTGCAGGCAGCCACAATCATCATTAAAAAGACGAACAGGTATGTATATTTATTTATTTTTTTCATAACTCTATCTATTTAAAGTCTGTTAATACAAGGGGTTCTCTACCAAATCCGGATTATTACTGATCCGCCCAGTTGTTATGGGATTATAATAATGTTCAGGATTGAATGTGCGTGAAAATCCTTCACAATTCATTGGAAGGAAATAGTATTTTCCTGTCGGATAATGAAAAATTATCCGTAGTCCCTGAAACCGGTGTGCATTTAAAACATCCGAAGCAATTCTCCATCTGCGAAGGTCCCAATAGCGGTTTCCTTCTTCAAAAGCCAACTCAGATCTGCGTTCGGTACGCACTTTATCCAGCGTAATAGTACTTGCAGTGACCGAACTGATGCCAGCCCTTTCACGGGTGGCGTTAAGGGCTGTTGCCGCAACATCTAAATGCCCCAGTTCAAATTCGGCTTCTGCTTTTGTCAGGTACATTTCGGCCAACCGCAATGCGATCCAATTGGTTGAGCTCAATCCGCTTCCGACAAAGGCTTCTTCCCTGATATATTTTTTAACTATAAATCCTGAATTAGTAGTTTTATCGTCGCTGCTGCCGTACCTGGAATCAGCCCCTGCCTGAGGCATCCCATTGTATAACTGGGTAGCGCTACTGGGTAGAATTTTAGTGGGATCAGGAGTGGCACTGGGATCTATCCCCTCATAGGTATTAATTGTTGTGCCTGCCCATACATCTCCCTGGAAAAATACCGTTGCTTTAAGCCTTGGATCTTTATTTGCAAAAGGGGCATACGCGTTATTGTATAAATTATTCGCTCCAAATTCAGGTTGAGTTGTTGAACCATCGATGTTTTCATATCCCAAAATGAATTCGAGCATAGGATCAGTAACTCCCCCCCGCCCGGCAGCAACAGATGGAGGAGCATTTTGTAAATCCCAGCTATGTCCGATATTCACGCCATCGTATATTTTCTCAAAAATTGTTTCACCATTGTTCTCATCCAGAAAAAGTTTACGGTAATTTTCTGATTTATCAGCGACTTTCTTATACAGTGAATACTTACCGGAACCTATCACTGCCTGTGCTGCCGCAGATGCTTTGGTGAAAAAATCATTGGCCCTTGCCGAAGGGATGCCAACCAAACCATCTAATTGGACCGTTCCGTATTTGGCAATTGAACCTGCCCATAAATTGGCCTTTGCTTTATAAGCGTATGCAGTCCATTTATTGATTTTACCTGATGTTGCTGTTTCTGACAACAAGCCAATAGCTGTACTTAACTCTGAATCGATAAAATCAGCAATGGCCTCTTCTTTACTGCGTTTTGTATATTTCTCGTCAATTTCACCAAATGGATCGATCGTCACATCTACCAAAGGAACCCCTCCATATCGCTTTTGCATTTCGAAATAGGTAACCGCCCTGATTACCCTGACTTCACCTTCCAATTGGGCTTTTACATCGTCAGAGAGTGTGGTACCTCCAATTTTTTCAAGGAAGAGATTCATATCCCTGATATAACCGTAATCCCAAAATGCAGGTTCGTCGTTTGAGCGGGTTGCTCCTCCACGGGGAACATTGGTAGAGGTTGTATTTCCTGATGACGCAGTCGCTTCATCAGACCATGTATGCCATTGGTAATGACTAAACGGATTATGGTACCTTGGATTAGAACTAGTTGCAGCAATTGTTGTTCCGGTCCATGGAAACCTGGCATACAAATTAGTCACATAGGCCTCAATCATTGGCCTTTGTTGCCAAACATCAGATTCTGATATCTTGTTTAATGGTTGTTTGTCAAATATATCTTCACATGATGCCAGGAAGACAACAAACAGCATAAATATGAATTTTATTTTTTTCATCTGATTATTTTTTATTTGGTTAAAAGTTTACGATTACCCCTACATTATAGGCGCCAACCGGTGGATGATAATCGCCAAAAGTTCTGGCTGGGCTGGTATCAATCTCAGGATCTATAAAATCAAGCGCTGAGAAAGTCAGTAAATTATAACCGGAAACATATACCTTGCATTTTTGGATTCCCCATTTTCCAATCAGTTTTTGAGGAATGGTATATCCTAACTGGACATTTTTAAGCCTGATATATGCACCGTTGATCAACCAAAACTGATTATTGAGATTATATGATCTATGAGCCCTGTTGGTACCATCAGTTCGGAAAAGCGGCCATTTCCCGTCAGTATTTGCTTCCATCCATGGGTTACCTTCAGGAACGTATGAATTGTAATACATATCTGTTGTCGGGGAATTCTGGGCATAAAAAGGAAATGCAAGGTCAGGAGAATTTCTCAGACTAAAATTATATAAAGATGCCCCCTGCCACAACATACTGAAATCGAACCCCTTCCATGCGACTGACATATTGAGCCCATAGGTTAACCTTGGATAGACTCCCCGTCCGGCAATAATCATATCATTATCTGTAATCTGTCCGTCGCCATTGGAATCAATATATTTAACATCACCGGGTTTAATGGTGGCATTATTTTTTCCGTCAATATCAGCCCAACTTTGTATTTCATCGAACGATTTAAAAAGCCCATCGGTTGGATAGGTCCAAAAGCGGTCTGTCCATTCTCCAATTGAATTATTTCTACGCTCAATTTCTTTACTGGCATAGACAGGCTGGTCAGTGAACAACGTTTTTTCACGGTTCAACGAGAGGTTGCCACCAACGCTGTATTTTACTTCGCCAACCTGATTTTCATGGTTCAGATTGACTTCCCAGCCCCTGTTGTCATATTCCCTGTAATTTACATTTGGCATATTTGCCCCCACGATATCGGGGATTGAACTCAGGCGAGCTCCCAAAACATCGGTCCGTTTCCGGTAAAAGTAATCGAAAGAACCTGCAAGCTTGTTATTCCAAAGACTGAAATCAATACCTGCATTGGTCGTGTACATTTTTTCCCAGGTTATATCGGGATTTGGTAGCGCATCAGCTCTGATTCCTCTTAACAACACGTTTGAATTGTCATAAATATATGTCGAGTTAATGGAATAAGTAGTAAGATACTGAAAAGAGCCATAGACTGAACTATTTGGATCGCTTGTAGGATCATAACCAAGCAATCCGTGCGAAGCGCGTAGTTTCAGGTTATCAACAAATGGTAATTTATTTTTAAAGAAACCTTCTTCAGAAATACGCCAGCCAACTGAAGCTGAGGGGAAAAATCCCCATCTTGTTTCTGAAGGAAAATTCACTGCTCCGTCGTATCTGCTGCTTACCTCAAAAAGATACTTCCCCTTATAATCGTAATTAACCCTTCCGATATAGGCTTTTCGGCCTCCTTCAGAAGCAGATCCGCCATTGTTTTTATCCAGATCTGGCCCTGCAAAAAGATAATCCAAATCAAAATCATATTTCTGACGGGAAGCATTGAAAGTATCATAGTTATCCGACAGCTTTTCATAAACAAACAATGCGCTGAGGTTATGATCATTAAATTTTCTGTCCCACGTTAAAAAATACTGTTGGATAAGGTTATTGGTAATATCCTGCCTTTCTAAGATTCTTGAAATATCATTTGTATTCTCCCTAAACGTATATACTTTCGTATCCGGATTGTAATAATAAAGAGGAGTTTTTGCAGTTTTTTCCTTGTACCGGTAATAAGCACGGTTAAAGTTGAATATAGCCCTTACCTTAAATCCCAAAGGTAAATCGTAGGAGAAATTTAATTTGGCATCGCCAACCAATCGGGTCCATTTCATATAACCTACATTCTCTATTTTCGAAATAGCTACTGGAGAAGTTTGGTCTGGTGTATCCAGTACATAATTAGGGTCAGGCGATGATGTATCATTTCGCCAATACGGACGGACACGGTAAAGCATGGTCATAATCCCTACCGCATCGCCCCTGCGTTCCAATTGGTTCCTCGGCCCAATGTAGTCTTGGTTGGATACTGAAATATCGATTCCCATGTTTAATTTTTTGGTCAATTCAATATCCAGGTTTGAACGTAAATTATACCGGTTGTTTTTGATATCGTCTGATCTTAACATACCTTCCTGTTTATAATATCCACCGGAGACAAAATATTTGACTTTATCGGTTCCTCCCCTGACATTGATATTGTGTTGCTGTTGTGGGGCAAATTGTCTTAGTGTCGCATCCCACCAATCGGTATTCGGATAATGAACAGGATCTGAGCCGTCACGAAATTTTTGAATTTCTTCTGCGGTCCAAATAGGGGTTAAACCCTCATTATATCGTGATGCGTTTTCCATTTCAGCATATTGTGCCGACGAAACAAAATCGGGTCTGATCGTGATGAACTGAAGACTGTAGTTCCCATTGTAGGTAAACTCAGGTTTTGAGATGTTGCCTCGTTTAGTCCTAACCAAGATTACTCCATTACCTGCCCTGGCGCCATAAACGGCCGCCGCTGAAGCATCTTTCAAAATATTAAAATCTTCAATATCGTTAGGGTCAAGTTGCTGGAAAACGTTTTCAGAAACAGGCATGCCGTCAACAATAAAAAGAGGCGTCCCAAAACCACGGATATTGATCTGAACGCCAGTATCGTCACCGGGCTGGCCGTTCACATTTTTAATGAAAACGCCGGAAGCCTTACCCATGGCTGCCTGAGCCAGGGTTGGCATTGGTATCTCTGTCAGTTCTTCGGCTTTTACCTGTGAGATACTACCAGTCAGGTTAACCTTTTTCTGGGTTCCATATCCGATGGCCACCACTTCGTCGATACCAATTGTTTCTTCTTCCAATACCACATTCACCGTCGCTCTTCCTTCCACTTTCACGTCCTGACTTTTCATTCCTACGAACGAAAATACCAGTGTTGTATTGGAGGGAACATTGGGTAGTGAGAAGGTTCCATCCGCATTGGTGATTGTACCGTTTGTTGTTCCTTTTATTACAACAGAAACACCCGGAAGCGGAAACCCGGAGGAATCGGTAATTTTACCTGAAACCGTTTTGATTTGTTCTCCTTGTGATACTATTCCCCCGTACATGTCATTTGCTTCAGGAGATGATAGTATGATTTGCTTGCCTTTTACGGTATAAGTCACATTAGTGCCTTCAAAAACCTTGTCAAGCACTTTTTCAACAGTACTTTCCTGAACATCGATACTAACTTTTCGGGTTACATCGATAATTTTTTCAGAATACATAAAGAAAAAGTCGCTTTGGTCCTCAATTTTTTCCAAAACATCCCGCACCGTTGAATTTTTCAGATCCAGGGAAAGTTTGGTTGTCTGAGAATACGTCTCCGAAGCAATAGCTCCAAAAAGCGAAAACAGAATAATGCACAATGTTAGTTTCATTTTCAATAAAATTTTTACTGCATTTGGAAATGTAATTCCTCGTGCATGTTCCCATGCATTTTTTTTCATACTTTTGTTTTGATTATGGTTTAAAATTGTCAAAATGTATTTTGACGTTTTTTGAATCTTACAACAGGAAAGTGTGCTACCATTTTCCTGTTTTTTTGATTTGTATCTTTCGATATTTATTTCATAGGCACTTTTTTTTAAATTTGAACAGTATTACTATCTAATTGTTTCTCAGTCCGATTAATATTTTTTGTTTTGAAAAACTACCATCAGGTAATTTTTCTTTTGGAATTAATCTGTAGCTTACAGGAGTGGCCAGAGCCATCAGTTCCAATACCTGTGGCAATGTTTCATCAGCAAAAGTGGCTGTATAAGTAAGTTCCTTCACTTTTTCGTTTGTAAATTCGATTTTAACATTGTACCATCTTTCCAACCTTTTTGCAATATCTATAATGGGGTCGTTTTTAAATACCAACAAACCCGATTTCCACGCGATATATTTTGCGGTATTGCCTGATTCAACAGAGAATGTGTTGTTTTTCATATCAAATTTCAAGTATTCATCCGGCGACATTGCTTTTATTTCCCGATTGCTGCTTTTTTCATACACAATAACTTTCCCTTCAATAAGTGTGGTCTCTATTACATCGTCATCAGGATATGCATTGACATTGAATGTTGTGCCGGTAGCTTTAACTTCCAACCGGTTGGTTTCGACAATAAATGGAACCTCTTTATTGTGGGCTACTTCAAAACAGGCTTCGCCGGTCAAAAACACTTTGCGATTTTTTCCCTGGAACCGATAGGGGTATATCAGTTTACTATTGTGATTTAACCACACCTTCGTACCGTCGCCAAGCTCCATCTGTATCCGGGAACCGACAGGGGCCTCAATAGTTAGATCATTCGAATTTTCAGCATATTGAGTTTTCGAAGGAAGATTGGTATATAGAAGTAATAGTAAAACGGGAAGAAGCAAGATTGCAGCAACGCGGGTCATTACTGACAATATCCTTTTTCCGGTTGAGATTTCCGGAATTTTTAACTGCTGTGGATTCTGACTGATATTAATTTGATGATGAATTTTATCCAATAGCCGGTTGTATTTTATTCTTTCCACAGGTCCGGCATCCGGTTCGAATTCATTCCAAATCTCTTTAACTATTCTTTTACCTGAATTCGTTTGGGATTCTTTCTTCATCCATAAAAGAAGTTCTTCAAATTCCTTTTCTGTGCAATTCCCCTGTAAATACTTTATGAATAAATCTTTTGTCATGGATATCCTTTTAAAAACTAATTTTTGTTTACGCCTCACTTAAAAATACCGTCTTCCAAAACGAAAATTTTATAAGAATCAACCCGAATAAAAAATCGTTTCAATCATTGATACGTTTTTCTTTATAAACACCACTATCTCAATTGTGAAAATTAAAGATATTTTTTCACAGAAAAGAATTCAGGACAATCCCTATTGAGATAAATAAAGAATAATAAGAGATTAATTGGGTTAATAAATAACGGCTGGGACTGGCTGAAATCACCTTCAGAGGAAGAGATGGATAAACAGTATATTGATCAGCATTGAATTATCCAGGTTCTGATGGAGATATTTTAAGGCTTTCACCATGTGGTTTTCAACCGTATTTTTGGATATTCCCATTTGCTCTGCAATTTCCGGATACGTTAAGCCTTTCTCCCGGTGTAAAATGTAAACCTGCTTTTGCCTTTCCGGTAAATTTGCAATCAGTTTTTCCACCTTACTGGCCAGTTCGTTGTATTCAATCTCGTTGATAGTGGTTGGCGTAGTTTGAATGACAGAGGAATTTTTCAAGTGATCCATGTATTTTTTATTGCTAATCCTCTTCCTGATAAGGCTGATAGAGTGATTGTATGCAATGGTGAAGATATAGGAATTCAATAATTTATGATCTTTCAACTTATCTCTTGATTCCCATATTTTTACAAAAACCTCCTGTACAATATCGTCGGCATCCGTTTCATCCTTTAAGATTTTGAAAACAAACGAGAATAGTTTATGGCTATATATTTCATAAACCTGATCAAAAGCCAGCATATCCCCGTTTTTTAAACGGGTCAACAATTCCTGAGTGATATTGTCTTTAGTAAACTTCAATGCTCCTTGAGTTAAAAAGTTTAGGCTCCTAAATTACAAAAATACTTAATGGTGAGTAAGTCGTACTTATTTTTGACTTCATAACATCGATTTCTGTATTTTCTGTTACAATATGCTATGGAAAAGTTTGAGCAGGAAAACCTGAGAATAAACGAGTAGTTCAGAACTTTTAACCCGAAAAAAGAATGAACTACCTCGTCAGTTCTGCTGATGGGTAGTTCATTTATAAATCAATTACAATTTAGTCTTATTTCCGATGCGTAATTGTATCACTCAATTTTTTCTTCCAGGCTGGTTCGTAATAAAAGGCTGGATGAAAGGCTGGCCACGACTAATTTCAGATCATCGTGCAAGTCCGTTTTTAACCATATTTTCCCATTATCGATTATTTCCACTGCTCCCACTGTCTGTCTATTATAAATAAATTCATAGCCCAAAAATTTAGAGGAAAGGTTATTCCCGTATTCCAGGTTATTTACACCTTTTATCTCAATTACTTCATTGTTCTTTTGGGCAAATCCTGCTTTTCGTGAACGGAATGCTTCACCATCGGGATTATACAGCAGAAATTCCCAAACATCTTGTCCTTCATTCATGATCACCGTACCGGCAAAGTGATTCTTTTCTTTCAAAATGATATTGAAATGATCCTTTAAAACAGGCAATTCTGTACTTCTGAATTTTCCTACTGAATATACTTCGGCTACTTGTCCGGGTTTTCCAAATTGCTGGAATGATAATTTTTCTTTCATTCCCTGAAATCGTACAAAAAATGGAATGTCATAACCTTTTACCCAGCCCTGCTTTACCTTGCTGGTACTATATTCGCCAAATGACAGGCTACGTTTGATATGAAAACCTAGTCTTCCTTTTACAGGCAATAGCTGGCTGTCATTTTTAAGTTCCGGGGCGACATACATTTGTGGCGTTTTGCACCCTGCCACGGCGATTAAAAATAGGGCAATGATTAATTGTTTCATACATGTGGGTTTTTGTAATATGTTATTTGTAAAATTCATTGATCTTTATTTTGTTGCGTTAACCGATTTGAGCCATTTGATTGCTTCCTCTTCATTTTTAAAAATTCTTATCTTGATCTTTTTACTTGCATCGTTCGTGATTTCTTTCTCAATTTCCAGATTACTGAACACATTGTTTTGCGATATATAAGCAATAAATAAGATCCCGGCATCATATAAAACAGGAAGGTTTAGTTTTTCCACCCATGTTTCATCTTCATAAGGGATCAGGTTTCCTTCATTTACTTTTATAACACAGGCAACATACTGGTTTTCTTCAATTAAATCATGGATTTTCCTGATCTGCTTTTTATTCAGTAATTTATTCTTAAAACATTCCTGATAAACGATTGTTTGTGATGAATTGGTTGAAAGCACATATTGATCATCCTTTATCAGTACTTTTTTAAATAATTCAGATAGATCCATACGATGTCATTTAGTGGGTTTTATCATCGAACTAAGTTGTAATTAAATCCCAGTTGAACTGAAATATTATTCTTCAAGTGCGGATTGTCCATTGCCCAGCCTTGCGTCTTAGCCTCAACGGCAACAAACCCGGCAAAATTTTTCCTGAAATAATATTTCGTGTTTACATTCACCAACCCGCCAAAGATCATTTTGTTATCGAAAAATGATTCCGGCTGATTCCACATATTCAAGGTGAAGTTGGACTCTATTTTTTCTTTCAGTCTGAAATTATATAGGCCCAAACCAATTCCTAATCCGTTACTTGTTTTGTTGTTGTAATTATGAACATTGATCAGGAGGTCGTATTTTTTGTATTGCACTGGCAGAAATACCGCCACGTCATTACCAAAGTGTGTTGGTGAATATTGCGTAAAAAAGTTGAATGAGAAATCGGTATTTAATTTGATCCTGTTAATGAAGAATATTGCAGGATTCAGAAAGTTCAGGAGCGACATCTTTTTTTGTTTCACTAAATACGACTGTGCTTCAGAAGAAAGATCTGAAAATCCGATTCTTCGGTTAACTCCTTCACCATTCGGGAAGGATTCCCTTGAACTAAACGGAGCTGACGGATTAAACATGTCGAAAACCCATGCAGTCAGGTCGGCGCCTGCAAAATCTCTTTCCAACGGATTTTTACTTTCGTTGGGCGGAGCAAGTACTTTAACCGAATCGCTAGCTGCGCTGGTCGAGAATCGGAAGTAATCAAATACATAAAATGCATTGTACAAAAGCAAAGCATTCTTTGCTAACGTTCTTTTTTTGTAAAAATCATTCAGCGTTATTTTTTCATTTAAAGCAATTTCGTATTGAACACCTGCCACATACGAATAAAGGAGTTGATTGATGTTAGTGCTTTTCAAATGTCCTAACTGTGCGTCAGAAACACCATATACCGTTCCATCCCACCGGTTCAATAACCAGTTTCCATTTTTTGCGGAAATATCATTTATTCCCAGAACAGACCGATGGAATTCTTCGTGGGCCCATACACCCAGCGGAATGGGCAGTTCGCTACCGTATTTTGAGAAGCCCAGCCCCAATCCATACTTGAATAAATTATTTGAAAATTTTCTCCATTTTGAATAGGGCTTTATTTCCGAAATAAATAACCGGTCTCCCAATTTGTCAATTCCCCAGAAGCCGAATTCATAAAAATCGTTTGACAATTCCAATGCCTGATTCATGGAGGGGGCATGATAAGGCAATGAACTATTTTGCGGAAAATCAAGAACCGGAACACTTAATCGTAGTTCATATCTGGAGGTGTCTTGCCCGTGCGTCATTAAGGATACTGTGGCAAAAACGAGTAATAAAAAAGATAGTTTTTTTGTCATTGCTTTGTATTTTTGAAGTTATGGTCTTCTACTAAATGTCAGATTTATAAACATTTCCTAATGTTAAGTCTTCGAACTGATTTGCAGTTTCAAAATCACTATTGATGGTGCCCAGATTTGTGCCAATGACTATTCCGAAACCTTCGCCATGTGCAATCGTTGACTGATTGATGTTTAGCTTCGACACATAATTCCCGCCAACATAGATGCTCGCCGTGGGTACTCCGGGTAGTTCGTTCTTCCCTGCGAATTGGATCTTGGTATTGCGTAATACATTCAGGTCACTATTCGTCCGAAAATGAATGCCATTCCAGAAACCTTTCGTCTCATTTGCCCCGGTAAAAACAATTTTCAAATTATCCGATCCCTGTGCGTTTAGGTAACCATCTCCAATAACAACTAGCCCTTTCCCATTGGTAAATTTAAAAGCTGCACCTGGTAGTACCTTCAAGCCTGTTGCTATCCCAACGAAACCGCTTACAAGATAAGTTGCCCCGAAATTTAAGGCAGGCCAGACGGATTCTTCTTTGTTGGGGTTCAACAATACCGAACCAAAAATTTCAATTCCATTGTGACCATTGTCAATAAATGAAGTAGCGACCATATTGTTGACTTTTCGTACTTCGTTGGCAGGCAAGGCGATTGCTGACGATGTGTTGTTTTCAAATCGGGTGAATGTCAGGTCCATTAATTCAGCATGATTCTCGACAAAAAGCCCAAAACCTCCGCTTTTTTCAATTTTAGAATTGGTCAGTTTTAGTTTTGCATGATTCTCACCATCCAGGGCAACAGCAGCCTTTCGGTCAAAGCCACTCATATCTTCGTTTCCGGCGTCGAAAACTTCGACATAACTTAATTCGTTTTTATCGTGATTCGATTTGATGGCAATGCCTCTCCAATAACCTCCTTCTGCTGATTCAACCCCATGAAATTTAATGGGTTCTGCGGCTGTGCCTATTGCGCTTAAATACCCGGTTGGTGTTACTGTAAATTCGGCATCTGAGTCGAATTGAAATTCTACTCCTTTGTGTATTCTCAATCCTCCGGTTACCTCAACTTTTCCTTTTATGAGATAAGGTACTGTGGCTTCAGGAGTACTGAGTGTAAGTGCCCGGCCCCATTGAACTTCTTCTGAATCAGATACAGTAGTTCCAATTACCTCAATAACACTGATCGAATTGTCATAGAAATAAGAAAGTCCGTCTATTGATTTCACCTGAGAGGCTGGAATCCGGAGTGGTATCTGATTATTATTGAAAACATTGCAGAACGAATCGGTGTGCCAGTTTGCTCCTGTTTCAACCAACATGCCATAGCCTGCACCATATTGGATAGTCGTAGTCACCAATGTTATCTTTCCCGGAGCTGCATTGTCTAAAACCAGGTTAGCGGCGAATTCGATTCCGGAGGCCGGGCTGCTCCCCCCATATTCAATGGTCACCCTTTCCAGTTTATTCAAAGCGCTGGACGAATTGATAATTAATCCTTTCCAATATCCGGGAGTTTTATTTTTTCCGGTGAAAATAATATTCTTATGTCCCCAGCCAATTGCAATAATAGCTCCGGGATTGTCGATATATATCGCTTTGTCCTCTTCGAAGGCAATGGTAACATAGGGGTCTATAGTGAGGAGGCTCGTTACATGAATATCCTCGGTGACTAAATAATCCGGAATAGCGGGATCTTCGATAAGATTAACCAGCCGGCGTTCTTCAGTAATATTCTGGTTTAGGATAACTGTTTTTCCAACCGGAGGATTATCAACTTCAGTGACTGAAATGGAAACTTCATCCGTGTCATCAAAAACTCCATTATGAATTTTTAGCTCGACTACGTAATTTCCGGCTTTATCTGCCGTAAACTTGGGTGATGAAGTAGTTGCATCCGTTAAAGAAGCCTGACTATTCTCGGGCTTACTTTTTATAGTCCATAAATACTCAAATGCTTTATTCATCAAATCTTTCGATTTGTATCCATCTAAAACAAGTTGTTGATTTGTTGCTGTTTGCTGATCAGCTCCTGCGTTAGCTTCCAATGTGTTTACCTGGGGATTATCAATTATTTCTTCTTCACATCCGGTGAATAGAAACAATGATGCTAACAATACGATTAATACTTTTTTCATGACTTTCTGTAAAATTTAATTGTTGATGCAAAAATGCCATGAACCAGTATGATATGAAATACCTGATCAACAGGAATTGATCTACCGTGTAGAAGGTATTTTTTGAGATGGAATTAGTTGAGCAATTTGTATTTCAAGGCAAACTTGTAGATACCAAGCGAATTTCGCACACCTATTTTCTTCATTAAATTTTTGCGGTGTGTTTCTACTGTTTTAGGACTGATGTATAATTTTTCGGCAATCTCAGCATTCGAATTTTCCAATGCGACCATTTTCAAAATTTCAACCTCCCGATCTGTCAGCATGTCTAATTCGCTTTCTTCAATAGTTGTCTTTTTTTTCAGAAGTAAACTTTGGGCCAGTTGGTTGCTTAACGACTGACTTAAATAATTCTCGCCCATTATTACCTGACGAATGGCTAATTCCAGTTCTGCTTTACCTGTATTTTTAAGGATGTAGCCCGAAGCTCCAGCTTCCAGCATATCTTTAATTGAGTCCAGTTCATTGTCCATTGTCAGTCCCAGTACTTTTACAGAAGGATATAGATTACGGATCATTTTTGTTGCTTCCAGTCCATTCAAAACAGGCATGTGCAGGTCAATAATCACCAGATCGGCTTCAGTCGTTTTTAGCTTTTCCAATAGCTGGGCTCCATTATTGACGGCAGCAACTATCTCCAAATGATTGATTTGCGTGAGCAAAGCGCTCAGTCCGTCCAAAAACATTTGGTGATCATCAGCCAGTAAAATTTTAATTTTTTCCATCCGTTAAGCATTTAAAGGAATAGTAACATTATAAATAGTCCCCCGGTTCAATGATGAGTCAACATCAAAATAACCATTCATCAATTTCACCCGGGAGTGAATGTTTTTTAATCCTAAACCCGAACTCATCAGACTTGTATTAAATCCGATTCCATCATCTTCCACCATCAGGTTGATCCCGTCGTCGGTTTGAGTAATACTCATGGTAATTTGCTTTGCCGAAGCATGTTTGATGATATTATGGATGATTTCCTGAATAATGCGGTACAAGGTAAATTTAATTGCTTCCGTCAAATCATCCGATATTCCATACGCCTGAAATTGGTATTTCAATCCGTTTCTGGTCAGTAAATTCTCTGCTATTTCAGTCAATCTTTTACTTTTTAAATCCGGAGGCATCAGATTGTGGGAAATCGTTCTGACTTCATCTATACTTTCATCAAGTAACGTTGACGTTTGCCGGATGAGTGTATTGTTGTCCGGGTTTGAATCTTCGTTGGTTGTTTCAACCCTCGACAAATTTAATTTTACCAATGCCAGCATTTGTCCGACACTATCGTGCAATTCCTCTGCGATCCGCTTTCGTTCTTTTTCCTGCGATTCAATTACAGCTTCAATTTTCTTCTGCTCCTGAATTTGGATTTCCTGATTCAGTCGGTACAAGTTTTCATTGTACAGTGCATTTGCCAACGCAATAGAAGCGTGTTCAATCATTAATGAAAACAAATCATTCTTTTTCGTGGTATCTGCATTGATGTTTTCCAGATAGATCAATCCTTCAGTTCTCAAACCGGATGAAACAGGATAGCAAAATACATTGACGGGATTGGATTGAATAAAATAAGGATCGTCAGCAAAATGGGAAATTTTTTTTACATCTTCCAGCATGAACTCTTCTGCTTTGTTGATCGCATAATTTAGAACTTTGCATGGCAACTGATTTTCAACCCGGTTCAGGGGCATGTTTTCCAAACCCGACAATTCGGGCTTATTTGTTAAAAGGACCTGCCATACGTTTTTTTGAAGCGCCAGTATGACACCAAATTGTGCTTTGCTTTGCTCAACCAGGTTCGATAGCAGGAACCTGCCGAGTTGTGCCAATTCCATTTCCCGGCTTAAAACCGCTTTATTAATGATGGTTCTTATTTTTTGATAATCAGGGAGTACTGATGTTTTAACAGAAGATTTGTCTTTTATCAGAAACGGATATTTTTGTTTCATCCATTCCACCTTGGCATCGGCTCCCCATTTTGAGTAAAATTTTAAAGCATCGTTCAGATAGATGACGGCTAATTTATGCCTGCTTTTGCTGAGATAATATTCTCCGGCCAATTCGGCGGCAATGGCAGCATGATGAATAAATTTTTGTGTTTTCGCTTCCTGAATGGCCTGATCATACAAGGATGTAGCCGTTTCAAATTCGTCTTTACATTTGGCTATTTCGGCTTCAATCAACAAGGCTTTATGAAGATAATTACCCGATCCAAAGGTTGATAGTCTCCGGAATTCTTCGAGTTTTGGTGCGACCTTTTCTAAAACCTCATTCAACAATAAAGGGTTTTTGTATGCCGATTGCAGAAGACTTAAACAGAAAAATAGATAATGCTCTAATTCAATCTGAAAACCACGATAAACATTTGTGAGGTTTTCGCAGATCATTCCGGCTTCCAGAGATCGGGTATAGTTTCCCGATATATAATAAAGTTTATGCAGGGCAAGGTACAAATGATACCTGCCACTGAGATTGTATTCTGCCTCTCTGATCAAGTCTTCTGAAAAATCAAATTTACCTTCCGTAAATCCCGGTTTAATTCCTACAAGATAATTACTGAGATCGGAATCGCTGCTGCTTATAAAAAAAATATGCTGATTCTGGCTTTCTAATTTTTTGGAATATAAAACATGTTTTTTGAGATTTTTCCCACGGTAAATATTCAATAGCCTGACATTTGTAGCACAAAATGAAGCATAATGATGATCGCCCGTTTCTTTGGCCAACTGAACCGATTCCCTTAATTTTTTCACACATACTTTGTAATGGTTTTCCCATGCAAAGAAGTTGAGGGTAGCAATATAATAGACGATATGTGTGTATCTGTTAAAAGGAGGTTTTTCAATCATCCGAAGGGAAATTTTTCCCAGCAGGAATGCTATCTCCAGATGCGATTTACTAAATGAAGCAGATAAAAAGCTGGCTGAAAATAAAACAGGAGTCATCGGTGTGTAGCCTTTTTTAAAGCTAAGCAATAAAAATTTAGTAGCCATGAATAGGTTTTTCCTGACATCCATATAATATACGAATGTCAGGGAATTTATTGCCAGCTTCATTAAATCCTGATATTCCTGATCCGAATTTATCAAGGCATTAAAGTCAGTGTCTTCACTTAATCCGGAGGCCAGTTGATGAACCTCGCGAGAATCTACAGCTACCTGTCGAATTAACTCATCCGGGTTATCAGGGAAGGCAATCCCAAAGTCATTAAAAACTGATTCAAGACTCTTGATCCCATCCACGAGAATTTCCTGAACATCATTTTTGTAAATCAAAGCAGAGCAAATTCTTATCTTGATTAGAGTAGCTAAAATCTTTTGATGCCGGTTTATTTTTAATTTCAATACTTCGTTTGAATAGAACAAAGCCTGATCAAATTTCTGCATCAGGAACATTGTTTCGGCATATCCGAACAGAATGAAATAGTTTACATCATCATTGCTTATCTTTTGTGTTTCAAATACATTCGTTAGTTTTTGATCGCTGACTACTATTTCATCAGGTTGAAAATGTTTCAATAATCGATCAGCAAACGAATAATATTTCCAGGCCCGGTCCAATGCTGATTTTTTAATCGCTAATTGCGCGGCCTGAATATTTAAAAGGATATGCTCGGGATTAAATTCCTGTTTTTGGTTTTCCGCTTCCAGACCTGTATTGAGATGGTTGATTGCCTGGAAAAAGCCATCCTGATGATAATTTTCGATACCGGATAAAATGATCTGACCTATTTTCTGATGAAGTATAAGTTTCTTATTTTCTGATAATAGTGCGTTGGCTGCTGAAAATATATTGTCGTGTACAAAAAAATAGGTTGAGTCTTTTTTGACCAGCAGGTCATCGTTCGTCAATTCGACAAGAATCCGGTCAATTTTTTCTGCCGGTAAATCAATGAATTGTTTTAACAGATCGGCGTTAAAATAATAACCGACACAGGAAGCGGCAGAAAGAACATCCTTTTGCTCTGGTGGTAATAATTTTAGCTGTTCCAAAATAAAATGCTCTGAACTCTTTGATCGGTCGAATTTTGGCAGATTTATCCAAAAGGAGAAATCATCGTTGGATTTGTTTTTAATTAATTGCTCTTTTTCAATGGCTTTGATAATCTCTTTAATTTTAAACGGATTGCCTTCGCTTTCATATCCCAGGTATTTATTAAATGCTTCGGACTCCTGCTGTGTGAATTGCCATTGGGTAGGAATGAGCAGGTTGAAATATTGCGAATCAATGGGATTTAAAGTATAAACAAGAGTCTTGTGTGGGTTCTGTTCTCTTAACTTACTGACTTTCGCCTGCAAATCATTTCGGCCTTCAAAGGGCCGGTAGGCTCCTGTAATGATTAAATCGGGTACAGCATTGCTGTTAATGAGTTCCTCTATTAACGTCCACGAAGCATTATCAGCCCATTGCAGGTCATCCAAAAAGAAAATGATCTGGTATCCGGAACGGGTAATCGACTTGAGAAATTTATTGTAGAAATGATAGAATTTTGATTTTATCTGATGTGCTTCTGTTTTTACAGGTGGTACAATATTGAACTTTTTCCTATCGAAAAACAGCTCCAGCTCTTCAAAAACAGAAGTGATGGTACCAATATTATTTTGCAACGCCGAGATCGCATTTTCCTGCAATTCATTTAATTCTTCTTCGGATAATACAAGAATTTGATTGATCCAGTCTTTCGCCGCCTGCTGAAATGCCTGATAAGGTACCTGCTCCGGTTGATTGCTGTATTTTCCATATAACCTGAAGCATTTTTTCTTTTTATAGTTCAGCAGAACCTGTTGAATTAAAGTTGTTTTACCAATTCCGGGAAGTCCTTCAACGAGAAGTAAAGAAGTATTTGAACTTTTAAAATTAGCCATTGACTTTAACAGAAATTCCATTTCCTGCTCACGTCCCAAAAAAGAATTATTCATCAGAAATTTTGTGTTTAAATTGTCATTTTCTTATTATAGAACAAAAGAACGATAATATTTCCCTGTAAATTTTTTATCACATGCTGAAGATTATCAAAAAGAACGACTTAATATTGCCGGTTTCCGGTTCCCGTAAATGTACAAGGATACGGCTCTATTAACCTCAATCAGGTTCGAATCTATATTTCCATAAATTCTTTGTAAATTAATTCTAACTTTAACTTTTCAAGGTTCTTTGTCGACCTGGCTTTCGACTGAATATCTGATTATGCTGAAGAAACCAAATAAGGACTATGATTTATGGAAGAGTTTCAAAGAGGGAAACGATCGGGCTTTTTACTTCCTTTATGGCAAGTATGCTGAAAATTCAATCTGTAAAAATGTTGGGAAGCACTGAAAAAATATCGTAGAAAATGAACCCGGACGGATTGCAGGTTTCATTACCGGAACAAAAGCCCAACCCGAACGGATTTGTGTTAAGAGTAACATTCATCGTAAATTTTGAGGTATGCAGCACGAAGAAATTATTTCGATCATCGAACGGCAGCGGGAATTCTTTAAAACCGGGAAAACCAGGAAGGTTGCGTTCCGGCTTGAAGCGCTGAAAAAACTAAAAAATGCTGTGCTGAAAAATGAAGAAGCTTTGCAGTTTGCACTGAAAAAGGATTTAGGCAAATCGGCATTTGAAAGTTACGAAGCGGAGATTGGCGTGGTTTTGAAAGAGTTGAATTTTCACCGCCGCAGATTGAAACGATGGGCAAAACCCAGGCGCAGGCCGACCCCGCTGGCATTGTTCCCGTCGACCAGTAAAATATATACAGAACCTTTTGGGAGCATATTGATCATGGCGCCATGGAATTACCCGTTCTTATTGCTGGTACAACCGCTGATTGGCGCTATTTCTGCAGGCAACACTGTGTTGCTGAAAACATCGTCTTATGTTCCGGAATACGAAAAAACAATTGGCCGGATCATTGCCGAAACTTTTCCTTCGGAATATATTTCGATGGTTTCGGGCGGAAGGGAGGTGAACCAGTTGCTGTTTCAGCAAAAATTCGATTACCTGTTTTTTACCGGGAGCCCGCAGTTGGGGAAGCTGGCGATGAAAGCGGCAGCCGAACATCTTTGCCCGGTTACGCTTGAACTGGGAGGAAAAAGTCCCTGTGTCGTTTCGGAAAATGCAAACCTGAAACGGGCAGCCCGGCGAATTGTATGGGGCAAATTCCTGAATGCCGGACAAACTTGTATTGCTCCTGATTACTTGTTGGTACATGCTTCGGTAAAAGATGAACTTTTGCAGTTGATAAAATCAGAAATATGTAGGCAATTCGGCGCCAATCCGAAGGAAAGTCCCGATTTTCCGCGGATTGTAAATGAAAATGCGTTTGACCGTCTGTCGGGATTACTGGCACATGGCAAACTGGTTTGCGGCGGAGAAACCGACCGTTCTGAAAAATATATTGCACCTACTGTTATTGACGAAATAAAACCGGATTTCCCGGTAATGCAGGATGAAATTTTCGGTCCCATTCTGCCTGTTTTAACTTATGAAAATACCGGACAGGCGATTGATTTTATAAGCAGCCGGGAGAAACCACTGTCCATGTACATTTTTTCATCCGATAGAAAAGAAATAAATCAATTATTGCAAGGCACCAGTGCAGGCGGAGGTTGCATTAACGATACCATTATTCACATTGCCAATTCGAATCTTCCGTTTGGAGGCGTGGGCAACAGCGGCATGGGGAAATACCATGGCAAACAGAGTTTCGATACGTTCAGCAATCACCGGGCGGTTGTAAAATCAAGTATTCTGATTGATATTCCGGTGAAATATGCGCCGTATTCGAACTGGAAAATGCGAATAGTAAAGTTGTTGTTACGCTAAAAAGTACTATAATCTATTTGGTCAGGGCAATTTTGTACAGGCTGCTGTCTGTCCGCATCAATATCGAATTCCGCAAAATGGCAGGTGTCGATTTTAATTTCCCTTCCAGTTTGTTTTCGGCAACCTGTTTGTATTCCCGGCCGGGTTCAATAACGTAGCTTGTCCCTTTTTCTTCGGAAAAATAGATATGTCCGGCTGCATAAATCATCGAAGCATCGAAATGCCCCTTCAATTGCTGAGTCCAGATAATTTGCCCGGTTACGGCATCGCGACACGAAACCATTCCGCGTTCGGTTACTCCATACATCAGGCTGTCAACAATTACGGGAGTGCTGGTTTGCGGAATGTGTTCTTCGCTCATCCATTTAACGTGCGTTTCGGTAATATCGCCGGTACCGGTCGGATCGACTGCGTAAAGGCGGCAGAAAAAAGGAGTTCCCTGCGACAAAACCCATCCCGAATTAACATAGACAATTCCGTTAAAAAACAAAGGCATGGCAACTGTCGAATCTTCACCATAAAATATCCGCCAGATTTCCTTCCCCGTTTCCGGTTCGTATGCTATACAAAATAACGAGCCATTGCTGATTAACTGGTCTTTCCCGTTTACATTTATAATGAGCGGTGTTTGATACGATTTTCTGTAAACAGGTTGAACATCTTCGTATTTTTCGGTCGGACGGTGGGTCTTCCATACTGTCTGTCCTGTTGTTTTATCAAGTGCTGCAATAAACTGAACGTCGGTACCTTCCAGATGAACAATCAGCAGGTTTTTATACAGGATGGGCGACGATGCAGCGCCCTGCATGTGCTGGCAGTTCAAATCGGTACGCTGCCAGACCACTTCCATTTTTTTTGTATCAATACAGGCTGTTCCGTAGGTTCCGAAGTGCATATAAACAAAGCCTTCTTCGATACAGGGAGTCGGTGTTGCATAACTGTTGGTGACGTGCATTCGCTGAATTTCCTGCGGTTGAAACAGATCGATCTCCCGAATGATTTTTCCGCTTTCGAAATCGATGCAAACGGCAAACATTCGTGTTCCGTCTTCGGTAGCCGAACTCAACCAAATCTGTTCATCGTAAACAACCGGCGATGACCAGGCACGGCCTGCCACCGGGGTTTTCCATACAATATTTTCAGTTTCACTCCAATTTACCGGGGCCGTTTCACTCATTGAGATGCCATCGGCTGTTGAGCCGCGAAGCTGTGTCCAGTTTTCTTTTTGAAAAGTATAGGAGAGAGAAATAAATGCCAGCGCAAGCAACAGTGAAACAGGAAAAATATTCTTCATCGGGTTTTAAGCTGAAAGGTTATTTGCCACAAATCTAACCGGAAATGCAATGTAAACAAAGACTTCAGTAAAAATTAAGCGATCCTTTCTTTAAAGTCAAAAAAATACCCCGAACTTCCGTTGCGAGGTATTTTTATCTTTTACTCTATGTTTTTAAAACAGATAATTCAGGCCCATATAAAAACCTGATTTTCCGTCCTGTTCGTTGGCTGCCAGGCCATAATCCAGAGAAATGATGAAATTCTCGTTCATGGCAATGCGAAAACCCAGACCATACGAAGTATGCAGTTTTTCGGAATCCCAGTTAAAATACAATGGTTGCGGAATTGAGCTAATTGGTTTTAGCTGATCAAGCGCTTCAATTTTTTTTGTCACCATACCAAAATCAACAAAGGCATTTAGTCCCAGATAGAAATTATTGTTGATGAACTGAAAACGTTTGAATTTCCAGCGCATTTCGGCATTCCCGAGAAAATAACCATCGCCGACAATACGGTTGCGCATAATCCCGCGCATCGTTTTGGCGCCGCCCAAACCTTCGGAACTGGCCCCTTTCAGAATGGAAGTAATGACCTGCGACTGGTAATAAAAAGGTACTTCTCCTCCCAGCGTGGTTTGATAATTCAAACGATAAACAAACGACAGATCTTCAGGAATCAGGGTGAAATACTGGCGGTGTGTCAAACTTAATTTCGAGAATGAACTTTCGGAACCCAGTATTTCGGGTGCAGCCTCTATCACCGCTTCAGTCCAAACGCCTTTCATCGGGTTGGGTTTGTTGTCGCGGGTATCGAAAACCAGTCCGGCTTTAAAGGTAGGCACAAAACCGCCATCCGCTTCCTCCGGTGAGATAACGTTCCATTCCTGGTATTTTTCAAACAGGCCATCCGCTTCGGGAAGCAAATCGTCGCCTTCCTTGCCTTTGTTCAGTTTCTCAATATCGACTGACGAAATATCGAAATTCAGGAAATTTAACCCGGCAATCCAGCGTAGCTTGTCGCCGCTTAGTTTGCCCTGTAAATCCACTTTCCAGCGGAATAGTTTCCGTTGATATTTGTAAAACATCCGACTCACATACGCAGGATCTTCATCATCGACCCAGCCTGCATTGTATTTCGAATCATATCCGTTGAAGCCGTAAAAATCATACGCCTGATCGGGCAGATACGAAAGGTCCATCGATGTTTGCAGGCCTTTTATCAACTGGTCGGAGTCGTAATAAAAACGGTAAATGCCGCTTCCTTTGGTGAAATGCGAAACTTCAAAATACAACGAATGGTTGTAATTGGGGTAACGGCTGCCATCTCCGTAATTATACAAATTCACCAAAGCGCCATACTGAAAACCGAGATCGGTGTCGAAAGTAATGGTTGGCAGTGCGCCAAAGTTCCATCCTTTTTTTACCAGTTGTTCTTCTTTACTGCCTTGCGCCATCAGCAACTGCGAGGCAAACAATATCGTTGCGGCCAGAAATGTAATTTGCTTCATAAGTTAGTTTTTAGTCATTTTTTTGTCGATGAAATTTTTATGCGACCAGATATTCTTTTCGGTTAATTTATTAAATGCTCAAAAAAACAGAGGAGGAGTTTGTAAACTAAGAGAAGAAATGAAAGAAGTTACAATTTTTCTCATCTGAAGTTAAATTAGTTAGAAACGAAGATAAAAAATTTTATTTACGAATTAACTTTTTGTTCACGGGTATAATAAAAACAAAAATCCCAGTTATCTCCGGTTTTATATGGTTGCAATTTTTTTCTATTTGCCTTATCCTGTGGATTCACCTTAAATTTATCAATTCGACGGGCTTTTGCCCGTATCAATGGTTTCATTATTTTTGCGGCGAATTTTAAAAAGCTGGAAATGAAATTTGTGTTGATTGGAATTGCATTGTTGTCGGGATTATTTGCTTTGGGACAGGATGAAAAAGTTGAAAATTACCTATGGAGCTACACTTCGCTGAGTGAAGACATTAACGAAAAAACGCAAATTGTTTTCAGCGAAAAAGTACATTATAACCTTTCGGAAAAATTATCGGATTATAACCAGTTTGATATTATATTGTACCGCGATATTCATAAGAATTTTTCGGTTGGTCTGGCATTGCGAAATGCTTATTCAGGAGGAAGAAACAACTGGGTTTCAGAAATAACACCTCAAATTTACGGGGTTTACAAAGGTTCGCTGAATAAATTTTCTATTAATTGGTCGAACCGTATCGATTTTCAAAACTTTGATACAGGCGCTAAACGAACCCGGTACAGGAACAAATTAACAGTCATATTCCCACGTAGCTATACAAAACTAAAAATCAGTCCCTTTTTGGCGGAGGAAATGTTTGTAAAGTTTAATGATGATGGTTTTTACAATTTTCGGCTGTTTGGAGGAGCTTACCTTTTTGATATTCGTTTTCTGAAAGCGAACCTGTTTTATTGCTATAACATGATTAACAAAGAAAACCGATGGACTCATCAAAACGTAACGGGTATTTCTCTGCATTTCAAAATTTAATTTACTTCTCTCCGAGTTGTCTGGGTTTACAAAGTTTTTCTTCCTTTTTCGCTTTTCGTCCGCATTTTTTGCAAACGTATTTCGGGTTGTCGTAAATTTTTTCCTCTTCTCTTTTACAAAGTGTTTTCGCCATTCTTACCAATTTTCCTGTTCTCTGTGCTGAAGAACAATCTCAACAGGGAATTTGTTTTTCAGGTATTCGGCTAATTTTTCCGCCGAATAAACAGAACGGTGCTGGCCTCCGGTACATCCGAAACAAACATTCAGGTGTGAGAACCCTCGTGATAAATATTTTTTCACAGACTGGCTTACCAAGCTAAAAACCGGGTTCAGAAAATCATTGATGTTGGAATTGTTTTCCAGGAATTCCTGCACTTTCTGGTCTTTTCCTGAAAGATGTTTGTATTCTTCGTATCGTCCCGGATTGTGAATGGCGCGGCAATCGAATACAAAACCGCCCCCGTTACCCGAAGGGTCGTCCGGAATTCCCCGCTTGTATGAAAAACTGGTAATTTGCACCGTCAGTTTTCCTTCTTTTGATGCAATTTCGCGCAAAACTTTCGATTCAATCACCTTTTGCAATACGCTGAAAAGTTCAGGAACCTGAATGCCAATAGTGTGATTGCTAAGAATGTACCGTAAATTTTCGAGCGCAAACGGGATGCTTTTCAGGAAATGTTCCTTTTTCTCGTAAAAACCACGGAACCCATAAGCGCCCATAGCCTGCATGATGCGGATCAGTACATATCCTGAAAAATACGATTTAAATTCATACCGGTTTACCGGAATATGTTTTTCCAGTTGATCGAGATAAAAATCCAGTAATTTGGTTCGTATATGCTGCGGAATATCGGCTTTCGCGTCGTAAAGCAACGAAGCCAGATCGTATTGCAGGGCGCCTTTTCGTCCGCCTTGATAATCGATAAAATACACCTTTCCGTCCTTTAACATGATATTTCTCGACTGGAAATCGCGATACAGGAAATAGTTGGTATCTGTAGAAAGAAGATAATCTGAAAAATTCTGAAAATCGTCTTCCAGCGCCTGTTCATCAAAAGGTATCTGGGCCAGTTTCAGAAAATAATATTTAAAGTAATTCAGGTCCCACATCATCGACTGCTTGTCGAAAGCATTGCGCGGATAACAATTGGAATAATCGAGGTCACTTCCCGCCCTGATCTGGAATTCAGGTAAAACAACCAGAACTTTTTTGTACTGGTCGACAATATTTTCTGAAAAATCTTCCAGTTGCCGGTGTTGTTCCAGAAAATCGAACAGAGTTACATCACCCAAATCTTCAATGAGATAATACTTTTTGTCGTCGGAAACTGTATAAACTTCAGGAACAGGCAGGTTGTGCCTGACGAAGTGGTTTGTAAATTCGATGAACGCCCGGTTTTCCTTCAGGTCATTATTGAATGCGCCAATCACCTGGCGGTTTTTGCTTTTTAAACGACAATATTCCCGGTACGACCCGGAAGCCGGCAATTGTTCGAATGCAATAACTTCCTCATTATAATATTTTTCGAACAGGCTAATTAGCTGTTCCTTTGCTTTTAATTCCAAGTTGAATGTTTTTTTGTTTGAAACAAATATACCTGATCCCGGTTAACAATCGTTGACAGTCGGGCAAAAACAAGCATTTTTAGTTTGTACTTTGTATTTGCAGTTTTTCAATATTCTCAAGTCGGTTGATAATGCGTTTTCCCAATGCTGTTTTTCTTTCGATATGGTCGAGTATCTCCTTGACAAAGTCATTGTCTTCGAAATTTCCTCTTACTTTCTCAAAATCGAGCTTCTGGGTAGCTTTGTTTCCGTCCATTCCGAAGCCGGTCATTGCATCGAGCCTGAATTCTTTTTGGGCATCTTTGTAAAGCAGGTTATCGATTTCAACCACACTTTCCTGCCATTTCCCGATCAGGTCAATTAGGTCTTTTATATTTAGCTCTTCTACTGCTTTGCCTGTTATATCTTTCAATAAACCAGCGGCCCAAACCCATTCATAGTCGTAGTAATTTTGGTGCAGCAGCCGGAACTCATTTTCAATCTCTTCCAACGAAACAAATGTGCTGTTTTCAATGCTGTTCAAAATTCTTCGTACCTCTGTTTGCGGGGCAATTAGTCCGGCCAGATCGCTCCAGTTGCCAGAACCAATATCGTTCCGGGGCTTCAGGCATTCCATAATTTCCGAAAAACTTTCGACTCCGCATTTGTCAAGGCGCGAAATAATGGAATTCCCAATAAACTTATACATTGCTTTGGAATACAGATCGATACCCCGTTCGAGCGAATGCCTTTTTATCAGGGTACTGTGGTAGGCGTATGTATCGGTTGTTTCGCCGGAAACCTGTTTCAGGTTCTTCAGAATTTCAAGCCCGTTCAGCATTTTCTGAATGGTAAACGGACTCAGCAGATTGAAATTTATGCAATCTTGCTTCTTCGGGTCTTTTCTCCGGTCGCGGCGAGGCCATTTCATAACATCGCGGATGGTTCCCACGCTTTGCAGGTTTACTGCCGGGGCCAGCCAACTGTCGTCTTTGTTTTCTATCAAATAGGAAAATGGAAGATCGGAAGTGTCAATATTTTTATAGTGACGACCCATGACCAGGGTGTAAGCGCCAATTTTTGCGGGCCACAACAGGTATGAGTCGCTGGTTGTTTTCGATCCCCGTTCAACAACTCCGTGATGAATGGGGCCCAGTTTGTACATGTGGTTGCTTTGGTTCGAGCCGCTTCCTGCATTACAAAACGAAAACATCCCGGCAATCAGCAAGGTCGATTTGTGGTGGGTAACGGTATACGGGCCGGCAAAAACGGCACATGCTTCACCGTGAAAACCCTGACAATTGGCAAAGAACAGAGAGTTTTCGGCCGAATATTGTTTGCTGAGAATACATCCCTGCCCGATAAAACAATTGGCGATGATAGTTCCATCGCTGATTTCTGATCCGGATGAAAAAATGAAGTTTTGCGCAGTAATTCCTGTTCCCAAAATTACAGGAGCGTGCTGGTTGCCATTTACCGAACCGTTTTCAAGGCGATTAACTCCGTTGGCTTGCGTGTAGGGACCAAAACGTACGTTTCGGATTTGCCGGCAATTTTGCAGTTTTGAATGTCTGCCAATAATTCCGCGCGACGATTTTACCCCTTCCGAATATTCTATAATCATTTTTTCCAGCATTTCAATCGCGCAGCTTCGGTGCTTGTAAAACGCCATAATGTATGCCAGATGGGCCGATAGATAATCGTAAATCATGATTTTGCGGCCACCTGTTTCGTCCAGTACTTCCACCTGAAAGCCATTGCCGAAACAGCTTTCCCCTTCCATCGCACATAGTTCGAGGTTTTCAATAATCACATGATCCTCAATATCGTAGTTGGCAATATAATTGGTGACATGATTGATGTACACATGGTTGCCAATCGTGCAGTTATGGATTGACGAGTTGTAAATTCCACACGGTTTTTTAACGCCCCCGTAAAATTCAACAGTACCTTGGTTGTCGCCGATCGTAATTTCTCCTGAAAAATCGGTATGTTGTACATGATTTGCAGAGAAACCTTCACTTACCCTGATTTTCCCCCAATCAGAACAAGTACATCCGTTAGTTATCAGTTGGTTTATTTGATCGGGTTTGAGGTGTTGGTATTTCATATTCATCAAGTGCTTTTACTCGTTTTGTTTTTCAATCTGCAAAAGGTAATCGTAATGACTTCCTTTTATTAGTTGCCGAACCTCCAATTGACTGTCAGATACGATCTGCTGCATCAATTCCGTATCAACATACAACCAGCGAAACGGCTGGCCTTTCATTCCTTTGTATTCAAACTGATAGTGCAATTCTCCATAATATTTTTCCGCATTTATATTGAGGGATGCAGTTCCCTCATCGTCTTCATATAAATAAATTAAGTCCGACGAATCAATCAGTATCTGGCCTCCCGGACGGAGTAATTTTTTCAAATGTACAAATAAATCAAATAAACGGACTAATGTTCCGGCAATGCCGGTTCCGTTCATAAGCAACAAAATCGTGTCAAATGTATCATGGTTGTATTCAAAAATATCTCTATGTATTACTTTTTTTATTCCGCGCTGCTGCATGGTCGCGCAGCATTTTTCCGACCATTCCAGGGCGGTAACATCAAATCCGTTTTCCTGCAACCAAAGGGCATGGGAACCCGCACAGGCCCCGACATCAAGCACTTTTCCACGACATAGGTTCAACGCTTTTTTTTCCAGGGGAGGCATGTTTTTATAATTTCTGAAAAAATATGATGGTTTCATCGTATCGTCATCAAAGTCCTCAGAATGAATAATGATCGGGTGATCAATTTTCAATGTAAAGTAATCGTGGATTGCCTGCCCCAGCGGATCAATGGATGGTACGTTCATATTGAGAGGGGACTGTTTTTATACAGCCTGAAGCTGTGTTTCGAACTTAAAGCAGGTTTGTTGCTTTTGTGAGTAAATATAAAAGCCCTGGTCGCTTCCTGAACCAATAATGAATATTTTGGCATCAGGCATTTGCCTTGAAAAGCTTACAATGTCGTCGAATTTAATGTTTTCGCGTTGCAGCCATTTTGAGGTGTCAAATTCGCCCATCTTCATCCGGAGACCAGATTTTTCTGCATTCTCAAATAAATGCAGCGAACGCAAATATTCTATTTGTTTGAATTTAAACATACCTAAACTTTGTTTTACTAATTTACGGATAACTGGCTGCGAAAGATATATTCCGGAAGGTCAAATTATGAACACGTTGTTAGTATTTATAAACACTTCCGTTGAGTGGAGATATGCTAAAAAAGAGGGTGTCCAAAAAGTCTGCAAATCCACAACTCGCGTCACCCCTGTCCCGAGCGCTCGGGATCAGGGTCTGATTATTAGAAAGATGAGATCCAGAAACAAGTTCGGGATGACTCTATTCCAGACTTTTTGAACAGCCACTTTTTTATTTTTATCTAAAATTTAAATCCTAACGTCAGGATAAAGTTATCGTTCGCAATATCGTATTTTGCAAATTCAGAACCGCCATACAAGGTATTGTATTCTTCGTTCATACTGTGTTTGTAAGCCATGTCGATGAAAAAGTTTCCTTGTTTAATGCCCAAACCGGCTGATACTGCTGAATAATCAGCTTTGCTGTTTAGCTGATTGTCTTCAAATGCATACGAATTAAAAGCGCTTGGATAATTTTCATAACCGGCGCGCAGACTGAAATTATCGGTCAAACGATATTCTCCTCCGATATGTAGGTTTCCAACAGATTTATATGCTTCTGCAATATCATCATTTTCATCGGTGAACTGATAATTTTGGTTTCCGCCATCCCGTAGTTTAGCAGTAGCGTAATCTACCAACTCATAATCTACCGAAATCAATGCCTTTTTACCAATTATGTATGCAGCGCTAAACACAGCACGAAGAGGCGTTTCCAGATCATAATCATATTCACCGTACGGTGATTTTGCATCGAAACTTTCTGTTTTTCCGTCGAATGTCATATTCGAAAGCATGGTATTTTCGTAGGTGTCGTGCAACCGGTAAAAAGTCGGAGTATGAATGGCAATTCCTAAACGCAGGTCATTGGTTGGTTTGTAAATGGCTCCGAGCTTGAAGTTAAATCCGGTACCTGAGGTTCTCAGATCGGTTAAAAAGTTAAGGTCGTTAAAATAATCAATGTCGTTAGTTGCATCGAATTCGTACAGATCGGTACCTTCCTTAAAGTATAAATCATGAATGCCGATGGTTGCCCCCACATAAAATTTGTGATTGAAATTTGCTGCCAGAGAAAACAGATATTCATTAATATATCCCCGACGGTTGGTTGTTTTTCGTTGCGATTGTCCATATCCCTGATCTGTAAGGTCATTGAAAAACTCATCGTTTTCTTCATCGTAATCCATCAGGTAAGTGTCGTAAGCCAACGCTTCATAATATGGGTCAAATTCTTCAGGCGCCAGGTAATCATCATTTACCCGGTTTGTGAATCCGGTGAGAATTGAATTTTGGGCATTGGCTCCAGAGACGAGCATGTTCATCGAATAATTTTTCAACCGGTTGTAACCAACTCCAAAACTAAGACTTACCAGGCTGGATTCTGTGCCGGGTTTGATTGTTGCTACATATCCTATATTGTCCAGAGAAAAATTATATTTTGAATCGGAAACAGTATTATCCAAATACAAACCATCGACATTTGACTTGTTGATGTTAGGAGTAAAAACAAATTCTCCGGAACGGTACAGACCCAAACCTGCCGGATTAATGCTCAATGAGGTAAAATCTCCGCCAAGGGCTCCAAAAGCATTTCCCATGGCTACTGAACGTGCAGTTCCTGTGGTTCTGTAATCGGAATAGCGCAATGCGTCAACTAAGTTTTGAGCATAAATGCCGGTGCTGAATAAAATTGCAGTAAGTGTATATATTATCTTTTTCATGGCTGATTGATTTAATATTATTGTCTTTATAACTCGTTTATAAGTCCAATGGTTTAACGTCTGCCGGAACTGCTTCCTGAACGGGAACCGCCGCCGCCGCCGCCACTACTACTGCCTGATGATCCGCTGCTGGAACTGCCGGAACTGCCGGATGAGTAACTGCGCGAACTTCCTGAGTTATAGCTGCTGCTGCCTGATGATCTCGGCTGACTATAGCTGTTACTTGATCTGTTATATGACGAGTTTGAACTTCTGCTTGGTGATGAACTCGATCCTCTGTTGTATGAAGAACCTGACTGATACGTACTTTTTACGCTCCCTGAGCTGTTGCTTTGCGGTTTCGAATAGTTCGAACTGCTGCGGCTGTTAACCGTCGGGGCCTGATCGCTATTGGAGTTAGAACGGTTGTAGCTGTTGCTGTTATAAGTAGAACGGGTTACTGTGCGGGGTTTGTTATAACTGGGCACGTAGGTGCGTTGCTGTGTTGTTGTTCCCGATCGATATGTTCTGCTTGTTGTACTTGGTTCATTATTTCTGATCACCGTAGAATTGCTGCGGTTTCCGGAAATACTTTCTAAAGCTTGCGAACCGGTTCTTTCCGAAGTCCTGCCTGTTGAAATGTTTCTTTGATTTGAGTTTGCATCAACAGCCCTTCTCTTTTCAGTAAGGGTTGCACTTTTGGTTTCCTGCGGATTCCCGTTAACGGAACGGTCTCTGCGCGAGGTGAGTCCTTCACGGGCTGATGAGTATTCACGTCCTTCTGTGCTTCCGCTTTTTAGGCCGGTATCACGTGATCTCGAAATGGTTGATGAATAGCTTCCCGATCTGCCATCGGCAACGGTTGAATACGATCCTCTTCTCTGTCCATAGTGATAATCATCGCTGTTGTAATATCCACCACCATGATATCCGCCACCATAATATCCACCCCAGTAATTACCGGAGTAGTAAGGACTATAATATCCACCATAATAGGGCCATCCCCAGCTTCCGTAATAGTATGGAGAATACCATGAATTCCAGTACATGCCTGAGTAAAATGGGCTGTAACCCCATCCTCCGTAACCCCACGAAGAATATGGCGAATACCAATCATCCCAATACCCGTAATTCCATCCAAATGAACCATAAAAGTACGGACGGTGGAAACGATTGATCCGGTAGGAATACCCCAGATCATCCATTTCATAATAATTGTTGATGATGTACTGATAATCTTCTTCATCGCCAACCACTGTTGTGTCGGAAGCTACCAGGTCAAATTCGTCCAGTGCATCCATGTCGGCCCGCAAATAGTCGCCTTGTTCGTTGTCCTGAAAAATATAGTTATTCAAGCCTTTTGAACCATCCTGATAGGTTTCAGATTGACTGATGATTAATTGCTGATTATCAATTGTTGCTGCATTGTCAGTCTGAGGCTGGCCTTGCGTTCTGTTTTCTGAATAGCCCGAAACAGGTGGGAGTGTTATATCACCAGGAGTAAAATAAATATCGTCTTCGTAGGTGCGAGTTACGTAAGTCCCGGTGCTGCAGGCCCCGAGTATCAGCAGCGAAGCCAGCATGAGTGTTACTTTCGTTTTCATAATTCTTCCTCCTATAATTTTTAAAATATTTGCTTTCTTTGTAGCTTCAAAACTAAGAAGAAAAAGACAAATACCATACCAAAAAGTTAGAGATGGCAAAAGAATTGATTTCGCGGAGTGAAAATTATTCGCAATGGTACAACGACCTTGTTGTAAAAGCTGATTTGGCAGAGAATTCAGCCGTTCGGGGTTGCATGGTCATAAAACCTTATGGTTATGCAATTTGGGAAAAAATGCAGGCTGAACTTGATCGGATGTTTAAAGAAACAGGACATGTAAATGCATATTTCCCTCTGTTTATTCCGAAATCGTTTTTTAGTAAAGAAGCAGCCCATGTAGAAGGTTTTGCCAAAGAATGTGCTGTTGTTACGCATTACCGCTTGAAAAATAATCCGGATGGAAGTGGTGTGATGGTTGACCCCGATGCCAAACTGGAAGAAGAACTGATTGTCAGGCCAACTTCAGAAACCATCATTTGGAGTACCTATAAAAACTGGATACAATCATACCGCGATCTGCCTATTTTGTGTAATCAGTGGGCCAATGTGGTTCGTTGGGAAATGCGCACCCGCTTATTTTTACGCACTGCCGAATTTCTGTGGCAGGAGGGCCATACTGCACATGCTACGCAACAGGAAGCAATGGATGAGGCTATGAAGATGATCAACGTGTACGCAACGTTTGCTGAGAATTTCATGGCTGTGCCGGTGATAAAAGGCGCTAAATCGGAAAACGAACGTTTTGCGGGCGCTCTGGAAACTTATACTATTGAAGCGCTGATGCAGGATGGAAAAGCATTGCAGTCGGGTACATCGCACTTTTTAGGACAGAATTTTGCCCGTGCATTCGATGTTACTTTCACGAATAAAGATGGTAAGGAAGAATTAGTTTGGGCTACTTCGTGGGGCGTTTCAACCCGTTTGATGGGTGCGCTCGTTATGGCTCATTCCGACGATAACGGTCTGGTTCTTCCTCCAAAACTGGCTCCTTTCCAGGTGGTGATTGTTCCAATTTATAAGAATGAAGAACAATTGGATGCCATTTCAGAAAAGGTAAATGAGATAATTGCCAAATTGAAAGCCCGCGGGATTTCAGTAAAATACGATTATAACGACAACAAAAAACCGGGATGGAAATTTGCTGAATACGAATTGAAAGGTGTTCCGGTGCGTCTGGCAATGGGACCCCGTGATTTGGAAAATGGGACAATTGAAGTGGCCCGCCGCGATACGCTGACCAAGGAAGTGGCTTCGGTTGATAATATTGACGAATACGTCGAAAAATTACTGAATGATATTCAGTCGAATATTTACAAAAAAGCGTTCGATTTCAGGAATGAAAAGACAACCAAAGCTGACAGCTACGACGAGTTCAAAGAAATATTGAACAACAAAGGTGGCTTTGTTTTGGCTCACTGGGACGGAACCACAGAAACTGAACAGAAAATTAAAGAAGAAACCAAGGCAACCATCCGCTGTATTCCTTTCGGACAGGAGGAAGAAGAAGGAACCTGCATTTATTCGGGGAAACCGTCGAAAGGCAGGGTGCTGTTTGCTGTTGCGTATTAAAATACCGGAGATGATAATACATTGAAAGCAGTCAGATTTTGACTGCTTTTCTTATTTTTATAAAAATTTAATTGAACCAAAATGACGAAATCATCGAAAGAGCAAAATAAGTTTGAAAACCTGATCGCAAAATCGACGGTAAAGCAACTGGCATATAAAAATGTTTTCGAAGCTTTTAACCTTCTGAAGGCCGTTTTGAAAGAGCTGGTTGAAGAATATCACGATGCACTGAAAGGAAAAGTTGACGACGACGTATTGCCTGTTTTTATGGAAAAAGGCGTATTTGAGGCCGAATTTAAAATCGGGGGCGATTTGTTGATTTTCAGCATGCACTCGAATATTTTTGTGTTCGACCGCGAACATCCAATCTGGAAAACTGAATATGTGAAGGCAAACGGGGCCAACTCGTATTGTGGGGTGATCAATATTTATAATTTTTTGTCCGATTCGTTTAAATACAACCGGTTGGACGATCTGGGCTATCTGATCGCCCGGATTTTTATAAACTGGGAAAACCATTTTTTTGTGCAGGGCAAACGCCAGTCTGACGAGGTGGTCAAAGACTTTGTGAAGGATACCGTTCACAAGGAAATTCTTCGTAAAATCATTGAAACATCGATTCAGTATGCCATCGATTTCGATTTGTTGGTGCCTCCGTACGACAATGTGAAAATTGCTTCGGTGGAGCAGATGATGGTGGAAATCAGCCATTCGAAAATTCAAACCGGTAAACGTCTGGGGTTCAAATTTAATTCAGATGATGTTTAGGGAATGATGAATGATGAATGATGAATGATGAATGATGAATGATGAATGATGAATGATGAATGAATGGAAAAAACATGGAAAAAATAATTGAGCGATTTATTCGATATACAAAAATCCATACAACAAGCGACCCAAAAAGTGAGTCGTTCCCGAGCACCGAAAGACAGCTTTATTTTGCACGGCAATTGGAACAAGAGTTGCGCTGGATCGGTCTGTCGGATGTGAAAACGGATGAGTACGGATATGTAACAGCGACCCTTTCGGCTAATACGGACAAAAAATGTCCGGTGGTCGGTTTTATTGCCCATATTGATACCAGTCCCGATTTTTCGGGAGAAAATGTCAGCCCGCGGTTGATTGAAAATTATCAGGGCAGAAATATTCAGTTGAGCAATGACGGGCAGGTAGAATTGAGGCCGGAAATGTTTCCGGAGCTTCTGAAATACATTGGTCAGGATTTGCTGGTTACCGATGGGAAAACATTGCTGGGCGCTGATGATAAGGCAGGGATTGCCGAGATTGTTTCATCCATGGAATATTTACATACTCATCCGGAAGTAAAACACGGGAAGATACGAATTTGCTTCACTCCGGACGAAGAAATCGGAAAGGGGGCTGATCATTTTGATGTAAAAGCTTTTGGAGCAGACTTCGCTTACACGCTTGACGGCGGGGAAATTGGCGAGCTTGAATACGAAAATTTTAATGCTGCCGGAGCCATCGTAACTATTCGGGGACGGAGTGTCCATCCTGGATATGCGAAGGATAAAATGATCAATGCCGTATTGGTTGCCAATCAGATTGTCAATTTTTTGCCTTCAGAGCAACGGCCGGAGCATACCGAAAAGTACGAAGGTTTTTACCATATTACTTCGATGGAAGGGAATGTAAGTGAGGCGAGAATTGAGATGATCATACGAGATCATGACCTCAAAAAGTTTGAAGCCCGGAAAAACTTTTTGAAAGAATGTTGTTCGCTGATCAATTTGGAATACGGTGAAGATGTGGTTCAGCTTCAGTTGGAAGATCAATATTATAATATGAAGCAAAAAATTGAACCGGTAAAATATGTGGTAGATATTGCAGAACAGGCCATGCGGGAAGTTGGAGTGGAGCCGAAAATAAAAGCAATTCGCGGAGGGACCGATGGTGCACGCCTGTCGTACATGGGATTGCCCTGCCCGAATATTTTTGCAGGTGGTCATAATTTTCACGGGCCGTATGAATACCTGCCGGTTCAGTCGATGAAAAAAGCCACCGAAGTGATTATCCGTATTTGTGAGTTGGTAGCGGAAAGTCGTTGAGTGATAAACTGCGGAAATGATGAATTTTGTATGCTGAATTTTAAATGTATTGTTCCAGATTCCTGGCTTCGTATTTCAAAATGCTTTAACCATTAGCAATTCAGCCATTCATACATTTAGTAATTCAAAATTTAGAATTCCCAATATCAATCCTCCAGCTTCCGGTAGGCTTCTTCAATCATACTGTACGTTTCATTGCTTACTGGCCATAACGGAAGGCGTACTACATTTTTTGCTTTACCCATGATTTCCATCAATGCTTTTACACCGCCCGGATTACCTTCGCGGAAAAGCAGCTTGAACAAATCGAGCAATTGATAATGAATTTGCTGTGCTTCTGCAATGCGATGCTCGTTGGCAAGATGTGCCAGTTGGCTAAGTTTTCCGGGCAGGGCATTGGCAATTACCGAGATAACTCCGGTACCTCCAACAGCAATTACAGGCAGGGTAAGCACGTCATCGCCGGAAATTACTTTGAACCATTCAGGGGCATTGTGGCTCATATAGGCACAATGCGTCAAATCACCCGAAGCATCTTTAATACCAACTACTTTATTTGAGGAATTGGCGACACGAAGAGTGGTTGTGTGTTCTATGTGAATTCCTGTTCGTGGCGGGACATTGTATAGAATTATTGGCAGAGGAGAAGCTTTTATAATTTCCTGGTAAAACCGGAACAGGCCTTCCTGTGTCGGTTTATTGTAATATGGCGTCACCGATAAAATTCCGTCAACACCAGTAAAATCAAAACCTTGCATGGTTTTTATAATCTTCACCGGATCGTTGCCACCCATCCCAACTACAACGGGCAAACGTCCGTTATTTTTACTGACAACACATTTTACCACATCCTTTTGTTCGTCCGTTGAAAGGGTAGGAGTTTCGGCTGTGGTCCCCAGAGCCACAAGATAATCCATTCCACTGCGAATCTGGTCTTCAATAATATTTTCAAGGGTGCCGAAATCGATGCTTTTGTCCTCATTAAACGGGGTTACAAGGGCAACGCCTGCACCTTTAAACGGATGTGTTGTCATGCTTCTTTCTTATTAATCTGGTTCAAATAGTTTATTATTTGTTCTGCCAAATAAGTGGGTTCGGGTTTATTTTGAATATCGATGTTCAGGTCGTACGGATTGTAGTCATCAGCACCAAAGCCTACTTTGAACGCAGCTCCCGATAAACTGGCAACCGCCTGAAGCGGAAATTTCTTTTTCACTGTCAGGTCAATCAGCAGGTCCGTTTTTTGCTGAAGAAGACCGATTGCCGGTCCTTCTTTCGGAAAGCCCAGCCAGCTTAACTGCGCTTTGCTGAAACTTTTCCCGTCTTCAGTGTTTGCCTTTTTTTCAGAATTGAAATACAAACTTGTAACACTCATGTTTTTCCTTGTCTGCAAATAGCGCTGAAGAATCCCGAATGCATCGCTTTCATCAAAACTCCAAAGAACCGCAACCGTTTTGGCGGTATCGAAATTATGAACTTCTGTTTTCCGGGTCAGCTTGCCTGCCTTGCGGTTTAGCGCCCAATGAGCCAATTTTAATCGTAGTTTCATAATTTGTGGCAAAAATAAAAATTTGTTTTTTCTGAAGGTCGATAAAACCCAAAAAGTTTCAGAATATAAGTAAAAGCTTCAAAATTTATTAAAATTATAAGCAAATGAGAGTTTGTTATTCCAACATTTTCAAAAATTCCTCTTCTGAAATAATTGGAATTTCCAGTTTCTGAGCTTTCTCCAACTTGCTTGGGCCAATGTTATTTCCGGCAAGCAGATAGCTGGTATTTTTCGAAATAGAACTTACATTTTTACCTCCGTTTTGTTCGATCATCTTTTTTAACTCGTCGCGCGAATACTGTTCGAATGTACCTGAAATAATGATCAATAAACCATTTAGCTTTTCAGAACGGTTCTGAAGGCTGGTTTCGTTAAGTTCAAATTGAAGCCCGTGAGCTTTTAGCCGTTCGATCAATTGCAGGTTTTCTTCATTTCTGAAATAATTATATACGCTTTCAGCAATTCGTCCGCCAATTTCATCAATGTTAGTCAGTTCTTCAACACTTGCCGACTGAATAGTTTCAATATTGATGAGCTTGTTGGCCAGTATTTTTGCTACTGTCTCACCTACAAAACGAATTCCCAGAGCAAAAAGTACCCGCTCGAACGGAACATTTTTCGATTCTTCGAGGCTTTTCAGGATGCGCTCGGCTGATTTATCGCCCAATCGTTCCAACTGGCTGATCTCCTCTTTCTTCAGTTCATAAATATCGGCTATATTGCGGATCATTCCCTGGTTGTAAAACAGATCAATGGTTTCCTCGCCAAGCCCGTCAATATTCATCGCCTTACGGCTGATGAAATGCTCCATTTTCCCTTTTATCTGCGGCGGACAACCTGCATCGTTCGGACAATAAAAAGCTGCTTCGCCTTCGTTTCGTACCAGCGGAGTGTCGCATTCGGGGCAATTTTTAATGAACAGAACAGCCTGTGCCATCGGGTGGCGGCTACTGGTATCGACACCTACAATTTTCGGAATTATTTCGCCGCCTTTTTCAACAAATACAGTGTCGCTGATATGCAAACCGAGGTTTTTAATGATGTCGGCATTGTGCAGCGAAGCCCGTTTTACGGTGGTTCCGGCCAGTAAAACCGGTTCGAGATTGGCAACAGGTGTAACTGCGCCGGTACGCCCAACCTGGTAACTTACCGATTGCAAAATAGTGGAAACCTGTTCGGCCTTAAATTTAAAGGCAATGGCCCAGCGGGGCGATTTGGCTGTAAAACCAAGGTATTGCTGCAAACGGAGCGAATTCACTTTAATAACAACGCCGTCGGTTGCAACCGGCAAGCCGTGCCGTTTTTCGTCCCACTCGCGGCAAAAAGCAATTACTTCATCAATAGTAGCGCATTTGCGGCTGTGTTCCGAGATTTTGCAGCCCCAGCGGGCAGCCGCCTGCAGGTTTTCGAAATGCCCGTCGGACGGCAAGCTTTCTCCCAACAGGTAATACAAATACGAATCGAGTTTGCGTTTGGCAACTTCCGATGAATTTTGAAGTTTCAGTGTGCCGGAAGCCGCATTCCGGGGATTGGCAAACAGCGCTTCGCCTTCTTTTTCGCGCTCGGCATTCAACCGATCGAAAACGGCAAACGGCAAAAGTATTTCGCCGCGTATTTCAATTTCTTCCGGAATATTTTCTCCTTTTAGTTTCAGCGGAATGCTGCGGATGGTGCGTACATTGACGGTTACATCATCGCCGCGGACCCCATCGCCGCGGGTGATAGCCTGCTGCAATTCACCGTTTTTATACTGGAGGCTAATGGAAGTCCCGTCGAACTTCAGCTCGCAAACATATTCAAACGACTGGTCGGTGAGTTTGCGGATACGCTGGTCGAAATCGCGCAGTTCTCCTTCCGAATAGGCATTGGAAAGCGACAGCATGGGGTATCGGTGTTCTACCTGCTGAAATTCTTTGTTCAGGTCGCTGCCCACGCGTTGAGTGGGGGAGTTGGCATCGAAAAATTCCGGGTTTTCGGCTTCCAGTTTTTCCAACTCTTTCATCTTCATGTCGAACTCGTAATCTTCAATTTCCGGCTGTGAAAGTACGTAATACCGGTAATTGTGATGCTCCAGTTCTTCCCGGAGGGTTTGTATTTTTTGTTTGATTGCTGCTTTTTCCATTTTTCTGAAATTTCCCTTAAAAATAGGAAAATCCCGTATTTAATACGCTGAACGGGCAAAATTGTGCACTTGAAAAAATGGTTGTTACCTGCTACGGTTGGCAGTATAAGGTTATTGATGAACAGACCAACTTTCCCTCGTTTGAGTGCAACGGTAACGAGGGCGTTCTGTTCCTGTCGCCTGTGATGACTTAATTCACACCACATATATGCAATGTTGTATCGCCGATGAAATAGTTTGATATTATTTATTGAAAGAAAAGTCCGGCCTCTGCCGGACTTTTTTTTGTAAACCTAAACCAATTAAACCTGTTTTGCAGGTATAATAGAATGCCGCAAAATTATAATAATTTCAACTTATCCGAAAAGATTTAAAAAAATATACTGAAATGCCGTTTAGGCTGAAGAATTTGGGGGAAGAAGATCGAAGCTGTTTCATTTATAACCGTCAATTACATAAGCTGGACGGGATTTTTAAAAAATGTTCTTTTGTCCGGTTACATTTCGTAAATTGGTCTGAAGTTTCGCAGGCTATTCTTATCGACCAGGATGAAATAATGATTATATCATATACTTGCTAAAACGACTATTTGAATTAAAAAATGGAAATAGAGATTATCGGAATAAAAGGGAAAAAGATCGCTGTGCTGCAATCCGATGAAGTTTTGATTCGGGAAACCCAGGATGCGTTGGATATAATGGCCGATTCCGGATTTCATGGTGCTTACAAAATAATAATAGACGAAAAACATTTAATTCCTGATTTCTTTGATCTAAAGTCCGGACTAGCAGGCGATATATTGCAAAAATTCTCAACCTATAATGTTCAACTTGCCATTGTTGGGGACTTTTCGAAATACACCAGTAAAAGCTTGAGAGATTTTATATTTGAGAGTAATAAATACGGACGAATAAATTTTGTAAGCTCTCTGGAAGAAGCAAAAGAAAGATTGGCAAAGTGACACATACACGCACAACAATGTATTTAAATTGCTGGCTGCGGGTTTGCGAATGTCGGTCTTTGTTTGCATCAAAGAGAAAACTAAAATAGTAGATATGTTGAACTAAAATAGATATGATATGAATTCAAATCTGGCAGTACTGATTGACGGCGACAACATACCATCAGCGTATGTGAAAGAGATGATGGAAGAAATAGCCAAATACGGAAATCCAACGATCAAAAGGATTTATGGCGACTGGACAAAACCTAATTTGTCGAAATGGAAAAACCTGCTGCTGGAGAATGCAATTACCCCCATTCAGCAATATGGCTATACAACCGGAAAAAATGCCACCGATTCGGCAATGATAATTGATGCGATGGATATTCTGTATTCTGAAAAAGTGAATGGATTCTGTATCGTTTCGAGCGACAGTGATTTTACCCGCCTGGCAACCCGGTTAAGAGAGGCCGGGATGCAGGTAATCGGAATTGGCGAGAAAAAGACTCCAAGTCCCTTTATTGTTGCATGTGACAAATTCGTATATATTGAAATTCTGAAAAATCAATCGAAAGAAAGAGAATCGGGAAATGAAAAAGATTTGACGAAGGATAATACAGATACAGTCGATAAAATCACTTCCAGTGAAATCAAATTGATTGCGACAACCATTGCTGACCTGTCTGATGACGATGGATGGGCATCAATGGGAGATGTCGGGAGTTTGCTGCAAAAGAAACAACCGAATTTTGACCCCCGGAACTACGGTTTTCAGAAGCTGACCCTATTAATTAAATCGATAGGCAAATTTGAGATAGAGATGCGGGAGAGTCCGAAGAGCCGGTCTAAAATGTTGTATGTGAAAAATAAGGAAAATCCAATAAAACAAATCTTATCAGTCGGTCGACGGATCAATAAACCAAATTCCAAAAGATAAGCAAGTTGCGGCAGCGAAGAACCATCAGGCTTCCCCTCGCTGCCTCGCTGGTGCAGATTTGCAATCTGCACCTTTTAATAAGGGATTTGTAATCCCAATATCTATCGCAACATGATGAAAATTCCCTAATTTTATATCTATGGGAATCCGTCGAATTTTCGGGGTTTTGTTTTTAAAATTGTCCTTTTGTTCAGTTGCTTTTCGTAAATTGGGCTAAGTTTTTTATAGGTTGTTTTTATCGTCCTAAAAATGGAGTGATAAGGACTTCTTCCTGATAATAATGAGAAAATAGAGATAATGATGTTATAGAAAGCAAAGTTATACTATGAATCTTGATACAGTTATAAATTTATTTGATAGAATCAAAAAATCGTGGGAGAAAAGAATCGGATTTTAATTTTTTCAAAAAAAGTCTGAAATTTATAGAAAGATTAAGGAATATGAATTATAAAGAATTAGGTAGAAGTTTAATTTCTACCATGAAAAATAGAATTACAAACCCATTTTTTGGCGCTTTATTTTTCTCATGGATTATTTTTCATTGGAAAGTGATAATTTATTTATTTTCTTCAATCGAGCCGGATATAAAAATTTCAAGGATAGAATCTTTAAAGCTATCTTATAGCGAACTTATAGTCTACCCTGTTTTATCTGCTTTCATTATTGTATTCGTATATCCATTGCTTGGTAACTTGTCCCATTGGGTATATGAAATCTATAAAACATGGAGAATAAAAATTGATTTTAACATAAACAAGACAGCATATTTGCCCATTAGAGAAGCAATTGAGTTGAAAAGTAGGATAAAAGAGATTGAGGTTGAATTTAACCAATTTTATAATGAAAAGAGAGATGAGATAGAAGAAATTAGAAGAGATAATTACAATAAAGAAAAAGAAGTTAAAATGGTAATTGCCAATCTAGAAAAGGCTAATAACCAAATTAGTGAATTAGAGAAAACAATACAATCAAAAAAACATAGAATTTCTGAGTTAGCTGATGATCTTATTAAATTACAAAGATTGTATGATGCAAATAAGGCAGTGATAAGAAAAAAAGATGAAAGATATTATATGTTCTTGAATAATTTATCAGCATTGCTTTTAAAATTGAAAGATATAGATTCAGTGGATTTTATAGGCATAAATGAGTTGCTAAAAATAGAATTTGAAGAAAATATAGGAATTTTAAGTCAAGTTGAAAATCAATTAACAAATGAAGAAAGGGATTTTCTTCAAAATTTTAATCGTGAAAATGCTTTTACTGTACTTAAAGCAGATTTAAAATATGATAGTAAGATAAGTAAATCCCTTATAGACAAAAAACTTCTAACTTCAGTTAATAAAGTTTTTATTTTAACACAAATTGGGGTATTTTATTTGTTATTTAAAGACATTGCTGTCCACTTAAAATAAATTGAGGGACAGTTGGTTACAGATTAGTCCCGGCTGGTGCAGATTTGCAATCTGCACCTCTTAGTAAGGGATTTGTAATCCCAATATCTATCGCAACATGATGAAAATTCCCTAATTTTATATCTATGGGAATCCGTCGAAATTTAGGGGTTGTTTCGGAACGGCAAGCAAGTGAGGGCTTCACTCAAAGTGAAACCCTCACTTAAAGTGAATTCACACCCCGGTGCGGGTTGGATTCCTCCTATTTTTTCCACTCCAGCAAATTGTCAATCCGGTAAATAATCTTTTCGTTATCCAGCATCCAGCGTATGGTTTTTATTACGTCATCTTTTTTGCCTTCGGTTTTTTTCAGCAGGTCGTCGTATGAGCAAGGTGTTTCCAGTATTTTCTTCACCTGCGTGCTGATCATGTCGAACTCGTATTTGCTGAGGTTTAGCTCGTTTCGTTCGAGGCAGGTGTCGCATTTTCCGCAGCGGGTGGTATCCGTTTCGCCAAAATAGTGCAACAGCAACTGGCTGCGGCATTTGTGTTTCGATTCGGCATAATGGATCACCGACTGCACCCGGTTGATGTAGTCTTTTTTGCGGTCGTCGTAATTTTCCTTTGATATTCTCAGCCGGTCGATTTCAACCCGTTCCACATTCATGATAATGAAAGGCGTCTTTTTGCGCGGAACATAATTGACAATTTTATGCGTGTCGAGCGTGTTCAGGAATTTGTACACTGCATCCATCGAAATATTGGCGCGCCGGGCCAGCAGGTCTTCGTCAATGGCAACAAAGTTCGAGAAAAGCCCGGTGTACGAGCGAAGCAGTAGTTTGATGAACCCGTCGAACGATGAGTTGGCCACCTGGAAACGGTACAGATCGTCGCGGTCGACACAAAAATACACGCGCGACGGGTTGTCCAGCTCTTCCGTCAGTTCGAGATACCCTTCGCGTTGCAGAATTTTCAGGCTGCTCAGAATGGTCGTGATATCTATTTTATAACTGCGCGAAAAATCGGCAATGCTGAAGTCGTAAACCTGGTCTTTGCCAAAGCCAACGGCTATTTGCAGATGGTTGCACAGCGCATTATACACTTTCCGGATCACCTCCGGCTCGGGAAACGTCTTGACCACATTTTTCTGCAATTTCAGCTTGTCTGAATTATTGAACAGCAGCACCCCGTAGGCTTTGTTGCCGTCGCGTCCGGCGCGCCCTGCTTCCTGAAAATAAGCTTCCAGCGAATCCGGCGCATCGAAGTTAATCACGAAACGTACGTCCGGCTTGTCGATGCCCATCCCGAAGGCGTTGGTGGCCACAATCACCCGGGTGCGGCCTGTTTTCCAGTCTTCCTGTTTAGCGGCCCGGCTTTTGCCCGAAAGTCCGGCGTGATAATAATCGGCCGAGATCTTGTTTTTCTGAAGCAATTCGGCCAGTTCGCGGGTCAGTTTGCGGCTGTGCACATACACAATGCCCGTGCCTTTTGCTTTTTGCACCGACTGGATCATATAGTTTAGCTTGTCCTCCACATTGCGGACCATGTAAATCAGGTTTTCGCGGAAGTAGCTTTTTCGTAGTACATTTTTTTCGCGGAAAGTTAGTTTATCCTGAATGTCTTCCACTACTTTGGGTGTGGCGGTGGCTGTAAGCGCCAGCACCGGAACATCGGGCAGCAGTTCGCGCAGCAACTGGATTTTTAGGTACGACGGGCGAAAATCGTAACCCCACTGCGAAATGCAATGCGCTTCGTCAACCGTTACCAGATTTATTTTCATGTCGCCGACTCGCTCACGGAAGCGGGGAGTGGCTAGTCGCTCGGGCGACAGGTACAGGAATTTGTAGTTGCCCCAAACGGCATTGTCCATGGCAATTTTTATCTCCTGCTGCGTCATCCCCGAATGAATAGCCAGCGCCTTGATCCCTTTCTGGTTCAGGTTTTCCACCTGGTCTTTCATCAGCGAAATAAGTGGCGTGATGACCAGGCAAATACCTTCGCGCGCCAGCGAATAAACCTGGAAAGTGATCGACTTACCGCCGCCGGTGGGCATCAGGCCAAGCGTATCTTTTCCGTCGGCAACCGACCGGATAATTTCTTCCTGCAATGGCCTAAAGTTGGAGTAGCCCCAGTATTTGGTCAATATTTGTCGGAATTCGCTCACTGGAAATAAGCAAGAGGTTTATTCATGAGTCAATATCATATTGCTTTCTGATAGTATCAAAGATACATTTTTTTGTTTTGGGATGGATTGAGCTTTGATTTTCGACCTTGATCTGGTATTCAGCATACTCTTCAGCTTAACAAATTTTAGGGAAATTTAATTTTTATAGGGAAGCTGGTTGCTGAAAAAGCCGGACATTTATACCGTAAATTTTTCGTAGTTTTGTTCACAACTATAAATTCAAAAAATCAGGGAAATGTCGTTTTTAACCGATAAAGTAGTTTCTGAAGGTTTAACGTTCGATGATGTCCTTTTAATTCCTTCGTATTCCGAAGTGCTTCCCCGTGAAGTGGACCTGAGCTCATATTTCACCCGCAATATAAAATTGAATACACCGATGGTAACGGCTGCCATGGACACAGTTACCGATGCCCGCATGGCGATGGCCATTGCACGGGAAGGAGGGATCGGAGTGATCCACAAAAATATGAGTATTGAAGAACAGGCCAAACAGGTAACTACGGTTAAACGGGCTGAAAACGGAATGATTTTCGATCCCATCACCATTACGGCCGACAAGCTGGTGAAAGACGCCCTCGACATCATGAAAAACTACAAAATCGGCGGTATTCCGGTGGTGGATGAAAAAATGCAGTTGGTGGGCATTGTTACCAACCGTGATCTTCGTTTCGAAACCAATTTTATGAAACCCATTTCGTCTGTTATGACCAAAGAAAATCTGGTGACAACTACTGAGTCTACCGATTTGGAAAGGGCTTCTGAAATTCTTCAGAATTATAAAATAGAGAAACTGCCCGTAGTGGACAAAAATAACCGGCTGATAGGGCTGGTTACTTACAAAGATATTACCAAAGCCAAAGATAAGCCGCTGGCCTGCAAAGATGAGCTGGGCCGTTTGCGGGTTGCCGCCGGAGTGGGGGTGACACACGATACCATCGACCGCATTGACGCGCTGGTACAGGCACAGGTGGATGCGATTGTTATTGATACCGCGCACGGACATTCAAAACTGGTACTCGAAATGCTGAAACGGGCCAAGGCAAAATATCCGGAGATTGATTTTGTAGCCGGAAATATTGCCACGGCTGAAGCGGCATCGGATTTGGTTTTGGCGGGAGCCGATGCGGTGAAGGTCGGTATTGGTCCGGGTTCGATTTGTACTACCCGGGTGGTGGCCGGTGTCGGTTATCCGCAGCTTTCGGCCATTTATAATGTGGCCAAAGCGATTAAAGACAGCGGTGTGCCGGTGATTGCCGATGGTGGTATCCGCTATTCGGGCGACATTGTGAAAGCCATCGCTGCCGGGGCGCATTCGATTATGGCGGGTTCACTGTTTGCCGGGGTCGAAGAATCACCGGGCGAAACCATCATTTTCCAGGGACGAAAATTTAAAACCTACCGGGGGATGGGTTCTGTTGAGGCCATGAACGACGGCTCGAAAGACCGCTATTTCCAGGATGTGGAAGACGACATAAAAAAACTGGTGCCGGAAGGGATTGTTGCACGTGTTCCCTACAAAGGTACGCTGGAAGAAGTGCTTTTTCAGTTGATTGGCGGCCTGCGAGCCGGAATGGGTTACTGCGGAGCTGTCAATATCAAGGCATTGCAGCATGCCAAATTCACTAAAATAACCAATTCGGGTATTGCTGAAAGCCATCCGCACGATGTGATTATCACCAGCGAGGCGCCCAATTACAGTTCGAAATAGCGGATGAAGCCACGAAACAATCATTTACAAATTATTCGGAGAACAGCCATGATTTACAGGTATATTGTTTTTATCCTGCTGATAAGTTCAGTCGGCAGTTTTGCTCAAGATAAAAAACACAGCATTTTGCAAATCGACAATCATTTCTTCAGCAAGGAAGAATTTCAGACTATTTATAACAAGAACAATACCGGGCTGGCAGAAGATGCAGATGTGAAAACGCCATCTGAATACATGGAGCTTTTTGTCAATTTTAAGCTGAAGGTACTGGAAGCGCAGGCGTTGGGACTGGATACTGTTTCGTCGTTTATCAGCGAATTGAGAGGCTACCGCGATGAACTGGCTCATCCGTATCTGACCAACATCAAATACGATGAAGAAATGTTACAAACGGCCTACTACCGGACGAAATATGAACGAAAGGCCAGCCATATCCTGATTAGTGTCGCTCCGGGCGCTGATACATTAAAGGCTTATCAGCGCATCATGGAAATCAGGAATAAAATTGAAAATGGAGCCGATTTCGGAGAAATGGCCTTTCAATATTCTGAGGATCAGTCGGCCAAACAGAACCGTGGCGGACTGGGTTATTTCAGCGCTTTCATGATGGTTTTCCCATTTGAAGATGCAGCCTACAAAACTCCGGTTGGCAAAATTTCGATGCCGGTGCGTACACAGTTTGGCTATCATCTGGTAAAAGTGGAAGACGAGCGCGCATCGAAAGGGCAGATCAGCGTTGCCCATATTATGAAACGTTTTCCGCAATCCAATATGCCCGACGACGGACACGGTCATGCGCCCCAACAACGGTCGCGCGAAAGCATCCGCATCGAAATTGACAGTTTATACCGGTTGTTGCAGGATGGCGCCAACTTCGAAGAGCTGGCCCAAAAATATTCTGACGATCAGTACAGCGCCCGTACAGGCGGTAAATTGCAGCCTTTTTCAGAAGGACGAATGGTTCCTTCGTTTGCCAATGCAGCCTTTGCACTTGAAAACGATGGCGATATTTCGCCGGTAACGGAAACTCCGTATGGCTGGCACATCATTAAGCGTCTGAAACGTATTTCTGCGCCTGAATTTGATGAAATCAGGCCCCAGTTAGCAGAAAATATTAAAAAGAACCCGCTCATCAGCAAGCACAGCCGCGATCTGTTTATTTCAGGATTGAAGAAGGAATACAACTTCAACATGGACGAAACAAATACAAAACGGTTGTCGGAGCAATTCTCTGTTGAGCCGGATTCGCGGAAGATAATTCCAGGAGAAGGGCTCGATACAACGCTGACACTTTTCAGCTTTTACACAAAAAAATACACGATCGGCGATTTTATTTCGTTTCAGAATAAAAAAGGAGGACTGGCAGCGAAAGAGGAACTGGCTGCAAAAATTAATGAATATGCCGACGAAAAACTGATCGGGCTGGAAAACAACCGTCTGGAAGAAAAATATCCGGAATTCAGAATGTTGATGCAGGAATATCACGACGGTATTTTGTTATTTACTATTTCAGAAAAAATGATTTGGAACAAAGCATCGGAAGATACGCTTGGACTGAAGGATTTTTACGAGAAGAACAAAATGAAATATCCGGGCGACGAGCAGTTCAAGGGCTGGGTTATTACGTGTGCTGACAGGGAAACCCGCGCCCGTGCCGATGAAATTTTAGCTCAGGAGCAAATTGGCAAAGAGGTATTGCTGCAAATTATAAATACGGGCAAGCCCGGAGCAATCTCTGTTAATGAGGGAATATTTAAAAAAGGAGATAACCCGGTGGTTGATTTTTACGTTTGGAACCAGCCTAAACCGGCTGATATGAACGAATTGCTGGTTTACGTGAGGGGCGATAAAGTGCCGCCGCAGCCGAAAACGCTGGAGGAATCGCGGGGCCTTCATGTTGCCGATTATCAAACGGATCTGGAAGAAAAATGGTTGAATGAGTTGCGTGCAAAGTACAAAGTGAAGATAAATAAGAAGTTGCTGAAAAGCATCCCTTCGGTGAAATGAAACAATATTGGGTACATATCATCTTTCTAATTGTGTTGGTTTCAGCCTGTCGGCGTGCCGGTGAACCAGTGCCGCTGGTGAAAGTTGGCGACCATACATTGTATGAACATCAGGTGGCGGAACTGATACCCGAAAATCTTGAAGGAGCCGACAGCTCGCTTTGGGCCGATGATTATATTACCAAATGGATACGGAAAGAACTTTTAATCATGAAGGCGGAAAGCAATCTTTCGGCTGAACAGAAGAACCTGCGTGAAGAGTTGGAAGAATACCGGAATTCGATGATCATATTCAGGTATAAAAATGAACTGGTCGCTCAGAAAATGGACACGATGGTTTCGCAACAGGAAATAATGACGTATTACGAAGGTCATAAAGATAAATTTTTCCTGACGCAGGAAATTATAAAGGCTATTTATATAAAAATCCCCCTGGAAGTTGCCGATCCGAAAATGATGAAAAGTTTGTGCGTCGATGAAAATCCGGGTAAGCTCTCGGAATTGAACGATTATTGCCTGAGTTACGCCAAACAGTACGATAAATTTAATGATAGTTGGGTACCTGCCCGCCTTGTGCTGGACCATGTTCCCATAAAAATTGATGATACGGAGCGTTTTCTGAGACGGAACAAATTCATTGAAAGTAAGGACAATGACTATTTTTATCTGGTTTGTATCCGCGATTTTTGTTTTGTCGGGCAGCCTGCCCCAATCGATTATGTGGAAAGTCAGGTAAAAAACTTAATTTTGAACACCCGAAAAATTCAGTTTTTGAAACAAACTGAGGATGATGTGTACAAAGAGGGTATTGATAATCACAGAGTGAAAATTTTTAATAAATAAAAATCATATTTATGATGAAGAAACTGATAGGTTTAACAATGGTCGCAGGTTTTTTGTCCGTGGGTATTTCGCAGGCCCAGGATAAAGTAATCGATCAGATTATAGCAGTAGTTGGAGGGAACACAATATTAAAATCGGATATAGAAGGGATGTACATCCAGAAACAGGCACAGGGACTTACATCGGATGGCGACATGAAATGTGAAGTGCTGGAAGAATTACTGATTGAAAAATTGCTGGTAGCCGAAGCCTTGCTCGATACAACTATTGAAGTGAGCGACAGTCAGATCAACCAAAACCTCGACCAGCGAATCCAGTATTTTGTCAATAATCTTGGTTCTGAAAAGGAAGTAGAGAATTATTTCAAAAAGTCGATCATCGAAATTAAGGCCGATTTGGAGGAAGTGATTCGCAACCAGCAGTTGACCTCTCAAATGCAGAATAAGATCATTAAAGATGTTAAGGTTACCCCGGCTGAAGTTCGTTACCATTACCGGAACCTGAAGGCGGAAGAAATCCCGTTAATTGACGCGTATGTTGAATACGAGCAAATCACCTTTCGTCCTAAAATTGATCCGGAGGAAGAAAACCGGGTAAAAAACCGCCTGCGTGAATTGAAAAAGCGAATTGAAGACGGTTCCAGTTTTGCATCCATGGCAGTAATTTATTCTGAATGTCCGTCGGCTCCTGTGGGCGGCGAATTGGGGTATTCAGGACGTGCATCACTTGATCCTACCTATGCAGCATCTGCCTTTAATTTGAAAGGCGACCGTGTTTCGAATGTTGTAAAAAGTGAATTTGGTTATCACATTATCCAATTGATCGACCGCAAAGGGGAACAGGTGAACACCCGCCATATCTTGATGAAACCTAAAATTTCGGAGGAAGCCATGGAGCAGGCACGCCAGCGTCTGGACAGCCTTGCCAATTTTGTCAGGGAACAAAAACTGACTTTCGAGCAGGCAGCAGGTTCCTATTCGTGGGACAAAAATTCGCGCAATAACGGAGGTCTGGTTATCAATCCAATGACTATGTCGTCGAAATGGAAAGTTACGGAACTTGATCCCGATGTTAGTAAAGTGTTAGCGAATATGAACATCAATGAAATTAGTAAGCCATTCCAAACTATCGACGAAACCAGTAAACAAACTGTCTATAAAATTGTGAAACTGGTAAAGAAAACCGATACGCATAAAGCAAACGTAAGCGACGATTATATCGAACTGAGCCAGATATACCTGGAAAAGAAAAAGCAGGAAGCGCTGGACAAATGGATCAGGGAAAAACAAGCTGCAACCTATATTCACATCGACGATACGTATGCGAATTGCCAGTTTAAGTATTCCGGATGGGAAAAGTAAACGATGATCATGCAGACAAACTTTAAAAGCGACGTTGAAGCGATGGACGCCCTGAAGGAGAAATTTGACCTTCTTCAGAACGAAATACAAAAACGGATATACGGGCAGGATGAGATTGTAAAACAAACTCTGATTACCCTGTTTAGCCGGGGCCATTGTTTGCTGATCGGCGTCCCCGGCCTGGCAAAAACGCTGCTGGTGAATACCATTGCCGAGGTATTGGGGCTCCAGTACAAACGCATCCAGTTTACGCCCGACCTGATGCCTTCCGATATTATCGGTACCGAAATATTCGATAAAGATCATCAGTTTAAATTCGTAAAAGGGCCGCTGTTTGCCAATGTGATTTTGGCTGATGAAATTAATCGTACGCCGCCCAAAACTCAGGCTGCCCTGCTGGAAGCCATGCAGGAACGCGCGGTTACAGCGGCCGGCGAACGCTTTGAGCTCGACAAGCCCTTTTTTGTGCTGGCCACCCAAAACCCGATCGAACAGGAAGGTACTTATCCGTTGCCCGAAGCCCAGCTTGACCGCTTTATGTTTTCAATATGGCTCGATTATCCGGGTTTCGAAGACGAACTGACGATTGTCAGAAATACGACTTCGGATCATAAAACAGACTTGTCGAAAGTAATTACGGGTACCGAAATCCGCTTTTTTCAGGACCTGATCCTGAAAATTCCGGTAAACGACAATGTACTTCGATACGCGGTTGGCCTGTCAGCAAAAACAAGGCCCGGAACCGAAATGGCTGCACCGATTGCCAATAAGTACCTGAAATGGGGAGCAGGCCCGCGCGCTTCGCAGTACCTGATACTGGGAGCCAAAACCCATGCAGCCCTGAATGGAAAATATTCGCCCGATATTGAAGATGTAAAGGCTGTTGCCGTAAATATCCTCCGTCACCGGGTAATCAAAAATTACAAGGCTGAAGCTGAAAATATTTCGGTGGAAGATATTATTAACGAGCTGTTGAAGTAGAAAATGGTTGTATCGTTGTTTCAATACCGTAAAATTGCCCTGCTGATTTTTGTTTTGGACTTTTTCTTTACTTTTCAGGCAGAAGCCCAGAAAGAAAAGAAAAGGATTGAAATTGAAAGGGCCAATTCGTTCGAGTACAACGATAAGATTGTTGCCAATGCCCAGCGGATAATCGGCGATGTGCTGATCCGTCACAATACAATCCTGATGTGGTGCGACAGCGCCTGGTCGTACACCGATAAAAACATGGTTGATGGGTTTGGGCACGTTCATATCCTGAAAGATGATACACTGAATTTATATGCCGACTTCATTAATTACGACGGCGACCGGAAGTTTGCAAAAGCGCGCAGAAATGTGAAATTGGAAAATAAAGGAACTACCCTGATCACCGATTCCCTTGATTTTAACATGGCTGCAAATGTTGGTTATTACGATTATTTTGGTACGATAACCGATAGTGCCAATGTACTTACATCGATGATCGGGCAGTATTTTACCCAAACCGACATGGCCCATTTCAAAAAAGATGTGGTTGCCACAACCGATAAATACCGTTTGTTTTCGGATACGCTTATTTACAAAGTGAGCGAAAAAACAGCGTACATTGTGGGCCCGACTACTATAGAGGACGACAGTACGACTCTTTACACCGAAAACGGCTTTTACAACACGGTAACCGGAGAAACACAATTACTGAAGAATCCAAAAATTACTGATCGAAAACACAAAGTTTTAGCTGATTCTATTTTTTATAATAAAATAACCGGTGATGGTCGCGCCGTTGGAGATGTACACATCGAAGATTTTGAAAACCGGATGATAGTGAAAGGGAATTGGGTTGTTTTTAATGAACTTGAGAATACTTCGCTGGCTACCGATTCAGCCCTGTTTATTCAGTATTCCGAAAAAGATTCGCTGTATCTGCATGCCGATACCCTGCGCATGATGCCCGATACTACCGGCGTTGATGCCCGCCTGATAAAAGCCTATTATAAAGTGAAATTTTACCGCGACGATATGCAGGGAAAATGCGACTCGTTAGTCTACTGGTCGAAAGATTCAACGATTCAATTGTTCAACGAACCGGTAATATGGACCGGTGGAAACCAGATGACTGCCCGTTATATCGAGATGATAAAAAATACAGGGAAACCTGATGAAGTAATGATGAAAAATGATGCATTCATCATTGCCATGGAACCCGATTCGATCCGTTTTAACCAAATAAAAGGGCGAAACATGACCGGTTATGTCCGCAACAACGAGTTGTTTAAGATTTTTGTTGACGGCAATGGGCAATCGCTGTATTATGCGCGCGACAAGGAAGGAATTATTGGCTTGAATAAGGCCGAAAGCAGCAGCATTACAATTACCATGGAAAAGAACAAGGTAAAACGGATTGCCTTTGTTTCCAATCCGGAAGGGGTTTTGAATCCGATTCCTCAGTTACAGGAAGAAGATACCAAACTGCCCGGTTTCACCTGGATGGATTTGCTCCGTCCGAAAACAATACTGGATATTTTTCGCGGTTCTGCTGAGCCGTGATTTTTTGGGTAATACCTGTTTCTTTTTACATATTCCAGATTTCCCATGAACGGATGGCTTGCAGGTGAAGCATCTCCAGCCCGTTTTTTACGGCGGCCCCTCTTTCTTTTCCTTTTTTCATGAAAAGAGTTTCTTCGGGATTATAGACCAAATCGAACAGCACATGATCGGAAGAAATAAACTGATAAGGAATGTCGGCGCAATTGTCAACATTCGGGAATGTACCAAGCGGCGTGGCATTGATAATAATCAGACGCTCTTTTATCAGTTGTTCGTCAATATCAGAATACCGAATTTCCTTTTCAAAAAGCTGCTCCTCAATGGAAGCAGAAATGTATTCGATTCCCAGTTTTGTCAATATGTATTTGATGGCTTTCGAAGCGCCGCCGGTTCCCAGTATCAGCGCTTTTTTGTGTTTTTCGGAAAGCATGGGTTTTAGCGAATTTTCAAAACCATACACGTCTGAATTATAGCCGATCAGTTTCATTGCTCCGTCTTTTCTGATAATCTTCACTGTGTTCACGGCGCCCACTTCAGCCGCTTCCGGATTAATTTCATCCAGATATTTCATGATTTGCTGCTTGTACGGGATGGTACAGTTCAGTCCGGCAAGGTTTGGATTTTTTTTGAAAATTCCGGGGAATTCATCGATTGAGTCAAGCTCAAAATTTACATATTCATGTTCCTTCAGATTTTCTTTTTCAAATTTCTCACTGAAAAATTTCTTCGAAAAAGAATATCCCAAACGGTGACCGATCAATCCAAATGTCTTCATGCTGTTATTTCTTATCCGTAATTTTTTCAACAACCCAAATCAGGACGAAGCCGGCCACTGCCAGTGCAATGGCAGCCCCGGTCATAGCGCTTTGTCCGGTGATTTCGGCATACGTCCCCGGAAAAATATTTTGTTCTGTCAGCGGTATGATTTCCCCGTGGCGGTTGGTAAATGTTTCGGTGACTTCTTTCCATGGCCATACTTTGTTGAGCGAACCGACCATGAATCCGGCCAGCACGGCCACGGTGATGTCATGGAATTTGCGGAGCAACCACGATAATACATTGGAAAAAGCAATAATGCCGATAACAGCCCCTGCTAAAAATGTAATGATTATCAGTAGATTGAAATCAGTTACTGCACCGAGGATAAATTTGTACATGCCGAGCAAAACCAGAATAAAACTTCCGGAAATACCCGGCAGGATCATGGCACAGATTGCAATAGCCCCCGACAGAAAAATAAAATAGTACGAGGTATTGGCTTCAGCCGGCGATATAATGGTAATCCAATAGGCGATAACGGTTCCTGCAATGGCCCCGGTAATAATACCTGCATTCCATTTTTTTATTTTTTTTGCAACGAAAAAAGCAGAAGCGACAACTAATCCGAAGAAAAAAGCCCAGATGAGCACGGGGTAGTTTTCCAGCAAAAATTCGATCAGCTTGGCCAGTGATAAAATACTGATAAAAATTCCGGCAACTAAACTGATCAGAAAGGTTCCGTTAATTGCATTCCAGAAATTTTTTATTTTTCCCTGAAGCAAAAGTTTTAACGAGGAAAGATTGATTGATTTTATCGAATTGATAAGTTCTTCATAAATCCCGCTAATAAATGCGATAGTCCCGCCTGATACGCCCGGTACTACATCGGCTGCCCCCATTCCAATACCTTTCAGAGTGATGATCAGGTAATCTTTTAATGTCCGCTTCATGCTGATTTTTTTAATGAACCACAAAAATAGATGGCTATTTGGGAAAACGAAATCTTTTGATGGATATTTTCTTCTGAAAATAAATTAGCAGGGCTTCACAAAAAGTGAAACCCTCACCAAAAGCCTTCTTGAGGTCTTACCTTTTGGGAGATTTAGAGGGGCCTCTAACTCAGCCGGTCTTTGTAATCTTCATATCCGAATTTCCGTACCAGCCTGATTTCATTTTTTTCTGAATTGAAAATGGATATGGCCGGGAGCCGTACCCCGTTGAACATGGTGTTTTTCACCATCGTGTAATGGGCCATATCGCCAAAAACCAGGAAATCACCTTCTCTCAGGGGCTGATCAAAACTGTAATCACCAATCACGTCGCCGGCCAGACAGGTTAACCCGCCCAAACGGATTGTGTATGGTTTTATACCCGGCTCATCTGCATTCAGAATGTACGGACGATAGGGCATTTCCAACACATCGGGCATGTGCGCTGTTGCCGAAGTATCGAGAATGGCGATGTCTTTTCCGTTATTGAAGGTATCGAGTACCCGGCTGACCAACACTCCGGTATTCAGGGCAATGGCTTCGCCCGGTTCCAGGTACACATCTAGTCCGTATTTAGCTTTGAAGTTTTTAATCAGCGTGATCAACCTGTCCACATCATAGTCGGGACGCGAAATATGATGCCCTCCGCCAAAATTAATCCACTTGATTTTATTGAAATAGAAACCGAATTTATCTTCTACTACTTCCAGCGTGCGTTCGAGCGCATCGCAGTTCAGTTCACACAGATTGTGAAAGTGCAAACCGCTCAAACCTTCCAGTTTGTCGAGGTTTTCGGTGAAATTCTTCAGCGTGATTCCCAGCCGCGAATTGGGCGCGCTCGGGTCGTAAATTTCAGTAGTTGCTTCCCTGTGTTCGGGATTGAGGCGTACCGCGCATTGGATATGCGGGTGCTGTTTAATCTGATTCCTGTATTTTACCCACTGGTTCACCGAGTTGAAAACAATGTGGTCTGCCATTTGGATATGCGCATCAATATCGGCTTGAGAAAAAGCGGGGGCGTAGACATGCACTTCGCCTCCAAATTCCCTGCGCCCGAGCTCAGCCTCGAAAACAGAACTGGCTGCCACGCCGGGCAGATATTTGCGTACCAGTGGGGCCATGCTCCACATGGCAAAGCCTTTAAAAGCAAGCAGGATTTTACATCCTGCCTGCTCCTGTACTTTATGAAGAATCTTTAGATTTTCTTCTAGTTTTGTTTCGTTTACAATGTAACAGGGCGTTTCCAGCCCGGCCAATTGCTCGTGTGTGAGGTTTATTCTACCGAACTGTTCCATTCAACCACTTGCCAGGGTAAACCATATTTGTTTAAATCGTCCATAAACGGATCGGGATCAAATTCTTCCATATTGTAAACGCCCGCTTTTTGCCATTTTTTAGTGAGCATCATTTTGGCGCCAATCATGGCCGGAACTCCGGTGGTGTACGAAACGGCCTGTGCTTCCACTTCCTTGTAGGTTTCGGCGTGGTCGCAAATATTATAGATGAATACGCGTTTGAATTGGCCGTCTTTTAGACCTTCAATTACGCAACCAATGCTGGTTTTTCCGGTGTAGTTTTCAGCCAGCGAGCCTGGATCGGGCAGTACGGTTTTCAGAAATTGCAGCGGAACAATTTTTTGTCCGTTGTATTCTACTTCGTCAATGCGGGTCATGCCAACATTTTGCAAAACACGCAGGTGGGTCAGGTATTCCTGTCCGAAGGTCATCCAGAAACGCATGCGTTTCACGCCTTTGATATTTTTTGCGAGCGACTCCATTTCTTCGTGGTACATCAGGTACATTTCGCGAACGCCAACGCCAGGAAAATCGAACGGTTGGTGAACCGAAAGCGGATCGGTGCTTTTCCATTCGCCACCTTCAAAATAACGGCCACGGGCAGTCACTTCGCGGATATTTATTTCAGGATTGAAATTGGTTGCAAAAGCTTTCCCGTGATCGCCGCCGTTGCAGTCAACAATGTCAACCGTGTGAATTTCGTCGAACAAATGTTTTTGCGCATAAGCACAGAAGACGTTGGTAGTACCCGGGTCGAAACCACTTCCAAGCAGAGCCATGATGTTGGCATTTTTGTATTTGTCCTGATAATCCCACTGCCATTTGTACTCGAACTTCGCCGTGTCAAGCGGTTCGTAGTTAGCCGTATCGATGTAATCGACTCCTGTTTCGAGACAGGCATTCATAATGTTCAGGTCCTGGTAGGGAAGGGCCACGTTAATAACCAAATTGGGCTGGTGTTTACGTATCAGGGCAACGGTTTCGCTCACGTTATCGGCATCCAGTTTCTCTGTTTTTATTGTCCGGTTAAACTTGCGCTTTACGCGTTCAGCGATTTCATCGCACTTGCTGACAGTTCGTGAGGCCAGAACGATCTCACCAAATACCTCGGGTACGGATGCGCATTTCTGCACAACTACGTTGCTAACCCCGCCGGCACCAATGATTAAAACTTTGTTCATTCTCTGTTTGAATTACTTTTTTAATTATACATTGTTTCTGAAATACTTATGCTAAAGTATAGCGTTTGGTATTTAATTGCAAATAAAACAAACTATTGGAACAGTATATAATGGTGTATGTCATTTTTTTGAAAATAAGCATAAATATTTAGTAGATGTTTTTTTAGGATAGTACAAATACAAATTAAAACCACATACTTAAATAAGCTAAACACTCAGTTTGAATAATTTTTTTCCGGCAAAAATTTCCAGAAGCGCTGAGGCATGTGCTGACGCTGGAGTTTTAGGTTTTTCCGTTCGTCAATACAGATGTGGTCGAAATAATCTTTCCACAGTGCCTGATAAATTTTTTCTCCTTCCTGGAGTAGGTTTTCGGCGACTTTTCCGTTGGTGGTGTTAAACGATTTCTCCGAAAGCACCACTTCGTGCGTTTTTTTCAGGTCGTAATAAATTCCGTAGTTTCTTTTTAAATCGTAAACCAGCCACTGCTGGTCGGCAAACCGGTTGGTGAAATGCTTGATGGCAAAAGGCAGCACATCGTACTGAGGCTCAATTCCCGAGAAAAAGATGCCGTCGCTGGTTTTCTGAAACCGGACAAATTGCGGGACGCGCATGGCTTCGCGCATCACTTTCTTTTCCAGTTTTTTCAGTTCCAGCACATCGGGGTCGCCAAAATCGGTTTCAATACTGAAACTGGTGTTGAAAATGCGGCGGATGAAGCGGTACAGCATGATTTCAATCCCGGGCGCTTCCGACAAAAATGCGAACAGCGGCAGTTCCTTGTTGCGCGTATGTAGCTTATTTTGCATGCCTTTCCAAACCCGTTCAGCTTTTTCTGATGAGGTGGCAATAAATTCTTTTTGTGCAAATATTTTTTCCTGAAAAGCTTTTTCCTTTCCAATATCAATCGGTGAAATTTTTCTTGAATAACATTCAAAAACCACCGTTAAAAAGCCTTCAAAACTGCCGTCGTAGGTCAGGTATTCCATTCAAGTCGTTAGTATATAGTCGTTAGTCGTAAGTAAAAAAGAGGCAGTCCCAAAAGTCTGAAATAGAGTCATCCCGAACTTGTTTCGGGATCTCATTTTTCAAGTAATCAGACCCTTAAATACCTGCATGACTGCAATCGGGAGTTCATGGAGACTTCATCAGAATCCGATGCATCCGTTCAAACTCCTTTCCCCTTTGGAGAGAGGCTGGGAGAGGGGCCTTCAGTGCTGCCATACCATAATTGCTTTTTGTTCTTCTTTTTTCGGTTGCAGAACGAGCGGGAAAAGTTCCAGTTGGGTGTCGCCCGCTTTTTTGTATTTCGAAATGCTTTCCGAAACAATCTGGGTTTTCAGCCGCTCCGGTTCCCACGTATAAGCCTTCGATGGAAGTTCGTTGCAGGTAATAAAATATTTCGCCCGTTTCATCACCACCCCGATTTTCTTCAGATGATATGAATTCAGTCTTCTGAACCGGCGTGCGTCTACAATCATTTTGGCCGACTGAACGCCGACGCCCGGAATGCGCAGGATCATTTCGTAGCTGGCCCGGTTCACATCAATTGGGAAAAGATGGTAATTCCGTATTGCGTAGGCCAGTTTAGGATCTACATCCAGATCGAGGAATGGGTGTGCCGGATCGAGGATTTCTTCTGCATTGAACTCATAAAACCGCATCAGCCAGTCGCTTTGATACAGCCTGTTTTCGCGCACCAATGGTGGCGACTGGATGGCAGGCAACCGTTTGTCGTAATCGTTAACCGGCAGATAACCTGAATAATATACCCGTTTCAGTTGCTGCTCATGGTAAAGGTTCGACGAGAGAAGCAAAATTTGCCGGTCGCTTTCGGGGGTGGCGCCAACAATCAGTTGTGTACTTTGTCCAGCCGGGGTAAAAACGGGCGCTTTTCTGAATTTTGCCCGCTCTTCCTTGTATGTCAGGATGCCTTCATGTATCTGGTTCATCGGGGTCAGCACACTTTTGAAATTCTTTTCGGGCGCCAGTCGTTTTAGTTCCGGGTCGGTTGGAATCTCGATGTTGACGCTCAACCGGTCGGCATATAAACCTGCCTGGTGGATCAGCTCCGGGCTTGCCCCGGGAATGGCTTTCATGTGGATGTAGCCGTAATAGCGTTGTTCCTGTCTCAGTTTTTTGGCAACCAGCATCATACGTTCCATCGTAAAATCGGGGTTTTTGATTACCCCGGAACTCAGGAAAAGCCCTTCAATGTAGTTTCTCCGGTAAAAATTAATGGTCAGGTCGACCAGTTCGTCAACGGTAAATGAAGCGCGTGGGCGGTCATTGCTCCTTCGGTTGACGCAGTAGGCGCAATCGTAAATACAATGGTTGCTCATCAGAATTTTCAGCAGGCTGATGCAGCGTCCGTCGTTGGTAAAACTATGACAAATTCCGCAGGCGACGGCACTGCCCAGCCCGCTGCCCGGGTTGCGCCGGTTGTTCCCGCTCGATGCGCATGAAACGTCGTATTTTGCTGCGTCTGCTAATATTTTTAGTTTTTCCTGAACCGAACTGTTCATTGTTGTATTTGTTTAATGATTTGATTTATAATATTTTGTTTCTGATTTATTGTGTGTTTTAAAAATATGATTTCAGGAAATAAAAATACTAAAACAATAAGTAAATACTAAAATATTTAGATTATTTTTGAAGAAGAATTTTTTGTGGTTTTAAACTTTGCGCTTTTGCGCCTTTGCGAGAAAATTTTCCACGCCAAGCCGCGAAAACGCAAATAAAAAAATAAGAACAATGAATGAAAATGAGTTAGCAAAAGTGATTGTGAATGCCTGTTGCAATATTCATGTTATGCGTCATGTTAAAAAGACAGCGCATCATCAAAAAATAATAATGCGGGTAATTAAAAATCATAATTTGCAATTTAATTTCAAATATTAGATTTAGTTGTATATTTGCACTCTGAAACTTTAAATACAACAGGACAATGTTAATAGAATTCAGCGTAGAGAATTTCCTCTCTTTTAAAGACTTAACAACCATTTCGATGGTAGCAGCAAAGTCATTTAAGGAACATATCGACAGTCATGTTATTAACACGGAGAACAAGCTGACACTTTTGAAATCAGCAATTATCTATGGAAATAACGCTAGTGGAAAAAGCAACTTACTTGAAGCTATGCGTTTTATGAAAGTTACTATCTTAAGTTCTTTCAGAGATGCATTAATTGAAAAGGGTGACCGGAAGTTCCCTTTAGAAAAATTTGCACTTAATACAAAGTCGGATAATGAATCAAGTTTTTTTGAAATCTCATTCATACAAAAGGGGGTAAAATATCGATATGGATTTGAAGTTGATTATGACAGAGTAATAGCAGAGTGGCTATACCACACAACAAGTAAGGAGGTTTATTTATTCAAAAGAGATTATCAGAAAATTGAAGTGAATAAATCTGCTTTTAAAGAAGGAATTGGAAAAGAAGACGATGTAAAGAGCAATGTTTTGTTTCTTTCTCTTTTAGCAACTTTGGGAAAAGATATTTCTTCGAACATTGTAGAATGGTTTAATAATTTCAAATTTGTTGAAGGCATTCATGATCGTGGACACAAAAGATATACTATTGATAAGTTAAAATCAGACACTGTTTTTTTTAGTTGGGTTTTACATTTTGTAAAATACTTAGAAATTTCAAATCTGACGACGACAGAACAAGATGTTAATGAAATCGATTTGGAAACGCTCATAGAAAAAGAGAAAGACGAAGAAATAATAAATCTACTTACTAGTATTCAGAAAATTCAATCAAAGCAACCCAAACGAGACTTATTACTCACCTACCATAGAAAATATGATGAGAACAATGTGTTAGTCGATACAATCCCATTCAATTTTGATGAACAAGAATCTGAAGGAACTAAAAAACTTCTTTATTTATTGGGGCCTTGGTATGATGCTTTGCAAAATGGTAAGGTGCTAATTATTGATGAATTAGACTCAAGACTACATAGCCATTTGACTTTAAGACTTGTCGATTTTTTTCATAAGTTTAATCAAGGTAACGCTCAATTAATATGTGCAGCTCATGATATTTCTTTGCTCAATAAAGATATATTCAGGCGAGATCAAATTTGGTTTGTTGAGAAGAATCAATTTGGTGTTTCTCAACTAATATCTCTTGGTGATTATAAGACAGATAAAGTGAGAAACAAATCAGCATTTGATAAAAATTATTTAGATGGGAAATATGGAGCAATACCTTATTTTAATGTCGATGACAAATTAAATCAACTTTTGTATGGAAAAAGGAAAGCAGAAGAAATTTAACGAACGAAGTATTGCTTCCTACAAAAGGGAACTTAAAGGTGTTGAACTTCGACAAGGCAGAAAAGATCCTCTAATTGTCTTAAGTTTTAGAGATTTTGATAGAAATCAAGGTCAAAGTTTTAATGACTGGGAGCAAGATGAAATACTTGCTTTGGCTGTAAGTAAACTTCACGAAGTTTGCAATTTAACAAGATTAGAAGCTACAAGACAACAAATAATTAAAGAATATCCCAAGGGTATTTTCCCTCCAAATTCAGACTTTAGTCATCCAAAACACATTGCTCCAGATATCGCTTGGTGCTCAATGCACATTCAAGGGAAAGAGTGTGTAATAGGATATTTCGATGACAACATTTTCAATATTGTATTTCTTGACAAGGATCATAGATTCTGGATAACAGAGAAGAAATAATGAAAAACTGATAAAAATGGGATTACCCGGATTGTAAATAATTTGTAATACCTCACGCAAAGGCGCAAAGACGCGAAGAAAGAAATAATGCTATGAAGAAACAAAATAGAGGCAATATTTTTGCGCCTTCACTGCTTTGCGTGAATAAAATGATGAACTATCTGACCCAAAATATCAAATACCTCCGGAAGCTGGAGAAGCTCACGCAGCAACAGTTTGCCGATCATTTACAAATTAAACGTTCGCTGATAGGTGCCTACGAAGAAGGTCGTGCAAAACCCCCAATAGCTGTGATGCAGAAAATGGTTGACCATTTCAATATCAGCATCGATGAATTGATTAATTCTGATATGGAAGCGAACCCGATTTCCGGGCACGAGAAAAAACAAAAAGAATTGCAGATTTTGCCCATCGTTGTTGACGACAATAACCGGGAATTGATTCCTATTGTTCCGGTGAAAGCGTCGGCCGGTTACCTGAATGGCCTTTCAGACCCTGAATTTATTGGCAAATTGCCGCGATTTTCGATGCCCGTTCCTGAATTGTCGTCCGAGCGAACGTACCGCGTTTTCCAGATAAAAGGCGACAGCATGTTACCGGTGCCTCCGGGAGCTTATATTTTTTGCGAGTTTGTTGCCGGTTTGGGTGACTTGAAAAACGGACAGACCTACATTTTAATTACCCGAAATGAAGGGTTGGTGTACAAACGGGTATACCTGAATGACGAAAACCATCTTTTACTGGTTTCCGACAACAAAGAGTACAGTCCGTATAATGTTGCAGTTGAAATGATCTGCGAAATATGGAAAGCACGCGGCGTATTAAGTTTCCTTGCTGATTAATTTTTGTATTGACCTTTCGGAAACAGATAAAATTGCCAAAAGGCTGTTAATCGAAGATTAATTTTCCGTGTCAATTATTCAATTTGAGTATTTATCAGGCTTTGGGGAAAAGTGGAACACTACTTTTGCGGCTCGAAAACTTACAATTATGCCCTATCTCGATAACACGATGATTATTCGTCGGCGTCTTGTGCGAAAAGTTGTCCAGCGATTTTTCGAAGGCTGCCTGGTGGAAACAATTGATCGTATTCCGTTGGAAATGTCGCCCCGCGAAAAAGGGCCGGAGCGGCGTTGCTGCATATACAAGGAACGTGCCGTCACCCGCTACAAACTGATGCCAATACTGGGTTTGGGAGTGGATGAGGAAACCGACGAACTGACACCTCTTTCTGTGTATGCACAAAAAGCGCTCGATCGTGAAAAACCTTCGGGAAAAATATTAACGGTTGTCGACGAGGCCTGCACCTCGTGTGTAAAAGCCAATTACGTGGTTACCAACTTGTGCCGCGGATGTGTGGCCAGTCCCTGCATCATGAATTGCCCGGTAAATGCCATTCGTTTTAATAAAACGGGGGCTGCCGAAATTAAGTCGGAGACCTGCATTAACTGCGGAAAATGTAAGGAAGCCTGTCCGTACCATTCCATTGTATATATGCCGATTCCCTGCGAAGAAGTATGTCCGGTAGGAGCTATTTCGAAAGATGAACGCGGCATTGAGCAGATCGACGAAGAGAAATGTATTTTCTGCGGACGTTGTCTGAATGCTTGTCCGTTTGGCTCTGTTTTTGAAGTATCGCACCTAATGGACGTGCTGAAAGCTATTCAGCAAAAGAAAAAGGTCGTTGCTATGGTGGCACCTGCCTTGTTGGCCCAGTATGATTGTCATCCCGGACAAGTCTTTGAGGCCATTAAAAAAATAGGTTTCTCTGAAGTAATAGAAGTTGCAAAAGGCGCTGAAATAACTGTTGCCAAAGAAACAGAAGAACTGAAGGAACGATTGCACAAAGGAGCGCCGTTCATGACCACCTCGTGTTGCCCTGCCTATGTTGAACTGAGCCGGAAAAAACTCACAGAGATTGCGCCTTTTGTGTCGGAAACACGTTCGCCTATGCACTATACGGCAGAGTTGGCCCGTCGCGAAAGTCCCGATGCCGTTTTGGTTTTTATTGGTCCTTGTGTTGCCAAACGCAAAGAAGGAATTGACGACGAATTCGTGGATTTTGTGTTGAGCTTTGAAGAACTGGATACCATTTTCGAAGGGCTGAATATTTCAGTGAAAGACTTTGAAGCAACCGGTTTACAAAACTTCAGTCGCTATGCGCGTGGTTTTGCGCGCTCGGGCGGAGTTATTGCAGCGGTGAAAAATGAAGATTTGCAGATGGATATTCAAACTCTGGCCATTAACGGGCTGAATAAAAAATCAATTGGTTTGCTGAAGGCTTTTGCCAAAGGAAAAGGATCGGCACAATTTGTAGAAGTGATGGCTTGCGAGGGAGGTTGCATTGCTGGTCCGGTCCGGCGGGTAAATCCGGTGAAAGGGGCTGTTAATTTTGAGAAAGCAATGGAGATACTATCAACCTGAAATCGATAATTACGCAACTGTTTTAATAATTTCTGCGATAAAATACCAGGCCATCATTCCCGAAACAATTAGTTTCATCAGGGTTCCCAAAAGAAAACCAACAAAAGACCCCAGCCCGGCTTTCAGCGCAGCTTTGTTGTCTTTGCCCCCGGTTATTTCACCGAGAACGGCTCCGACGAACGGGCCAATGATGATTCCAAACGGCGGAAACAGGAAAAGACCGAAAAGCAGGCCAATCATGCTGCCCAAAACGCCCCGTTTGCTGCCTCCAAATTTTTTCGTTCCCCAGGCTGGGATGATATAATCGAGTATAGAAACAACAATAGTCACGACTGCCCAGATAATTAAAAATCTTCCTGAGAATTGATCCAAATTTTTTCTGAAGCTTTTCATGTCGGGATCGATCAATGAAAGCTTTATTATGAAGTTGGTTGATCGGACATCATCCCGTTTACTCAAAAAAAACAAAATTCAATGCTATTCAAACCATTAATGATCCGAAATTTCTATTTCCAAACCTGCTATCAAAATCTAAGAATTACTATGCAGGCATTTTTCAATGACCCGCTTCAGATCAAACTCAGAAAATGGTTTATTTATAAAATCGTTCATCCCCGCCTCGAAACATTCCTCCCTGTCGTTTGAAAAAGAATTGGCTGTTACGGCAACGATCCAAACCGGCTTTTCGATCCGGTTGTTTTTTTCAAATTCCCTGATTTCAATTGCAGCTCCGACGCCATCAAGTACAGGCATTTGCATATCCATAAATATCAGGTTGTACCTGTTTTCAATGTACTTTATCAATGCCTCATTCCCATTCCCTGCAATATCGCACGATGCTCCCAAGCGTTTTAAAGACAAAACAGCAATACGCTGATTTATAGGGTTATCTTCAGCCAGTAAAATTTTAAACCCCTCCGGCACACTATTCAATCCTTCTCTCATCATCTCCCAAAATTTTTAGCAGGCAAAAGCGCTGTTCGTTTTTCAACATCCTGTCAAAGTTAATAAACTTACCGAATACTTAAAGTAGTTCTGACCTCTTCGATGAAACGTCCGAGATGAAATTGATAATTTTCCAAAAAGCATTTTAGAACAATGCGATTATTTTCAATTAGAGTTGATAATTCTTCTTCAGTAGTAACTTTCTCCAGTGAATCTATAAAAATCCACCGTCTGTTTTCAAACCAGTTTTCATCGCGCAGAACTTTACGGTCTCCGTACTTTTCGAGGTAATAACAGTGAAGTTTTTTAGCATTTTCCAGTCCTCCGGGAGAATTCAACCTGAATAAAGTTCCGGAAAGCGCCCTCATTGAAAACCAAAATAGATTCAGGTTTTCATTAAAAACACACAAATATTTTAGATCATTCAAACGGTTATAAAACAACCCGATTCGCTTATCGTCAATATATATGCTAAGTTCACGAAGTATCGATGGAGTAAATTGAATAAAATCGCAGAAAAAGTCTTTGCTGATATTTTCTCCGAATCCGGGTTCCTGAATCTCTTTATCAAGAGAACTCCTGAAATAATTAATAAAAGAGACCGCTTCTTCCATTTTCAATGAAATTTTATTCAAGGTAGGTATATTCCACATGAATGGCAATAGCGGAACGGCCCCAATTATTGAATTTAGCTGTGCAGCTATCAACTGATTTCTTCCAGCTAGCAAATCATCAAAAGCGGTCGGAATAAAATCACCAACGATTAACAATAAAGCAGCAATTCCTCTGATATTGAAATTAAGATTGCTCTTCTTTCTTTTTAATCCCGAATTCGCGGTCAACTTTCAAAAAAGGAATTATAAGGAACGGAGGAACCGAGCAAATCATCACCCAGATAAAGAAATTCTGATAACCGATGATTTCCTGCAACCAGCCGCTCAACATGCCGGGGAGCATCATTCCCAGGGCCATAAAACCGGTACCAATGGCGTAATAAGCGGTTTTGTGCTGTCCTTCCGAAATGTAAATCATATACAGCATGAAAGCGGTAAACCCGAATCCGTAACCAAATTGCTCGATAACCACTGCAAAAGTAATCCAGCCCAGCGAATCGGGCATGAACCACGATAACAAAAGGTAGGCAATATGAGGCACGTTCATGATGATAGCCATTTTCCACAGCCAATATTTAAGGCCTTTACGCGATGCAACAATTCCGCCCAAAATACCGCCAATCGTAAGAGCAATCATACCGGCGGTGCCGTATACAAGTCCCAAATCACCGGTGGTAATGCCCATTCCTCCCGCTTCGCGTGAATCAAGCAGAAAAGGAGCAGCCATTTTTACAATCTGCGACTCGCCAAGCCGATATATCAGTATAAACAGCAAAGCAACACCAATTTCCTTTTTTCTGAAAAAGCTGGCAAAGGTTGAAAAGAATTCCCCAAACACAGTGCCTTCGCTCGTTTTGTTTGGTTTATCATCAGATGGCCGGGGCAGGGCAAAACGGTGATACAGCGAAAACAAAAGAAACGTAAAAGCGATAACTATAAAAACAACAGACCACGCAAAAGTGATGTTTCCCGAACGACCGGTAAATGTTGCCGATGCTGGTTTTTTTAGTTTGGGGTCGAGCTGAACCATGGCAAATGCAGGTTTGTTCCAGTTCTTTTCCGTGAATTCGTAGCGGTAATTACGCATCAGCCTGATACTTTTGTCGCCCTTCTCAAAACTGAAATTCAGCACCACTTTTTCACCGACAGGCGGTTGCTGCGACAAACGAACCGGCACGATGGCCATGTTTCCGGTAAAATTACCCCCGGTTGTCACCGTTTGCTGTCCAAATTTATCTTTCAGAAATGCTTTCAACGGTTGCGAAACCAGACGGCTCCACCAACCAGAACGATCATCTTTTTGTGACGCCCGATTTTCTTCCGTATAAAAATGATTTTCAATATTCCATTTTTCAACCAACCGGTATATCGAATCAGTTTCCTGCTTTCCGACAGCAGCAATCGGTACATTAAGTTCTTCTTCTGAAATAAAGTACAGGCCTGTTCCTTCGTTTGAGGATAAATATTCATCCGGATTAAATTCGATCGGGACCGTTGTGGTATTTTGAGCATTCACCACCACATGCACCGGAGCCAGGCCGGTTGCTGTTTCGAGGGCTCCGGCAAGAATAACCAGCAACCCTTGTCCGGTAAGCATGGCAAAACGGTAAAAAGTACTCCGGATACCCACAAAAAAAGCCTGATCGCCCGACGACAGGCCCAACATATAAAAGCCATCGGCAGCAATATCGTGTGTGGCCGAACTGAAAGCCAGCAACCAGAAAAAAGCCAGTGTATATTGGAAAAACCGTTCGACAGGAATCATAAAAGCAACCCCGGCAAGACCTGCTCCGATAACCAACTGCATGATAACAATCCAGAACCGCTTGGTTTTCAACAAATCGACAAGCGGACTCCAAAGTGGCTTGATCACCCATGGCAAATACAACCAACTGGTGTACAAAGCAATATCTGTATTCGAAATACCAAATCGTTTGTACATGATTACCGAAAGCGTCATTACAATGACATACGGTATTCCTTCGGCATAATAAAGCGAAGGCACCCAAAACCAGGGATTGCGTTTGGTTGCGTTTTCCATCCTGTTGCTTTTTATAGTTGTTTAAAGGTATCGTTCATAAAAATTTATCATGCCAATAATTTTATCGGCCTGAAAGGCCAATATATTTCAGCCCGGGGCAACGTCCCGGGAATTGAAAATATAAGAAAAACCGTCCGAAGAACAAAGATAATAAATGCTAAAACTTCTTTCGGACGGAATTGTGCCATACTGTTTTTCAACATCCAACAATTCCTCCCTTTCGTCCGAAACAAAGACTGTTCATTTAACAAGGTTATTTCTCGGACGACATTTTTAGTTTCACCTAACCCCGGGGCGTTGCCCCGGGCTATATTATGCTGTCCCTTCAGGACGTTTATCGTTTTTAGGTTTATCATCTTCGATTAAAAACATTTAAGCCTGTTACCATAGATATTTCAATCTGTTCATTATACGCTTGTAATATCTCCTCTTTTAATGCGCAATATTCTTTTGCATTTGTCATATTTTGCAACGACTTTAAAGTTATACTACTTTGACTTCGTTTATAATTATCAAGTCGAAATGTAGGTAAAACATAGAAGTCCCATTGTTCCATTTTTAATGGATCAATGGTATTCTGGTCTTTATGTTTCAGATGACAGAACACATATAAATCAGCATGTCGTTTAGATTCATCTTCAATATTTGTTACGGGATCCCAATATTTTGCAGATTTTATAGAAAACGAGATTGGAGAGTATTGTTTTTGATTCCAACATTGAATATAGGCTGCCGATTTGACTTCTATTTTTATTTTTCCATCCATTAACAAATCATAGGCATTCCATTCATCCCTAATATCTTCAGGATTGAAATCTATTGCTGTACCAACAATAAACTCAGCAAATCGTCCGCGTGTTGCGTTACTTAAAATATCAGAAACACTCCAACGCCAAAAATCCAACAACTGGTATTGGATGTTTAATCCATTATCTGTAAGAAACTCTTTTCCTGATTTAAATGTCGCCTTTATTTCTTTTAGTTCATTCATTATTAGGTATGAATAGATAATTTCTTTGTCAATACCTCTTTTCCAAATCCACATCTTTGTAGTAGTGGAGCAAAATTTCGTCGTATTTGTAGCCTTTGTGGCCCATCACAGCAGCGCCGATCTGGCACAAGCCCACGCCATGCCCCCAGCCTGCACCGTGCAGAATAAATTTCTGCGGAATACCATCGTGAATATCTTGTTTTTCAACCGTAAAAGCCGAACTGTATAAATGCGATTCGCTAAGCCAACGGCGAATTTCCAGTTCTTTTCCAACAATCATCGTTTTCTTCGAACCAACAATTCTTAGTCTGACCAAACGCCCCGATTTTCCGCGTTCAACGGGAATCAAATCGATAACTTGTCCGAAATCGCGCCTCGACTGACGGCGAAGTAAATCCGAAATCTGCTCCTGCGAGTATTCGACTTTCCAGCGATAAAAATTTTTGGCCGACCAGTCGTATTCGTTCAGCACCTGTCGAAGAACCTCTTCGTCGCGGGTATTGCAAAATGCGTCGGGACTGCTATGAATCCACCGCGCTGCATTTTCATCGATTGTCAAATCCGTTTCAAAACCTGCCGGAACCGATGGATTATCAATTACATTGGTCAGGTACGGGTGATTCACGGGTTCCCAGCAATTTTCGAACAGTTCGGCAATACCACCGCAACACTTCGAAAAACGGGCATCGCAAATTGTTCCCCGGTACGATAAAACCACCCCGGCAGTCTCGTTCACCGCTTTGACCACATTGGGATTGTGCGACCGGGTCGTGCCCTGATAACGCTGACAATGGTCGTCGGCACAAACATGAAAATGCAGATGATCTTCGCGGTCGTACCAACGAGTATATTCGTCGTCGGTTTCCGAAATACTTTTATATGCGGTCTGCGAACCGCTGATTTTTCCTTGTTTTTCGATCTGCGCGATTAACCAGCTCCGCGAAATAATGGCATGAGCTTTCAATAAATCCAGCGAACTTTTGGCGCTCATTTCCGAAGAAATAACGCTGATCAGGTAATTCTCGATGGGCAAAACATTAATCGCCGTAATTTTTCCACCTTCAACAATCAATTTCAAAGCCCCTTGGAAACGCTGATTTTCGTTCTGTTCCCAGTGAAAATTAACGCCAATAGTTACGTTCTTTAATTCCAGTTCGCAGGATTCGATATTTGAAGGCTCGAAAACAATTTCTTTTCCTGAAATTTTTCCGGAAGGCCCGGACACAGAAATCTCACCGTTTTCGACAGAAGCTGAAAAATTTCCGGAGACCGTTTCATTTCTTCCGGAGAGAAGAAAATCCCCGGTAAGCGAAAAATCGATTTTTTCCCGGTTCATCATTCCGACCGATATCACAGGTATTTTATTCATACTAAAATAGTTTTTCAACCAATAAATTGAATTTATCTTCGGGCCACAAAATCTGATGGAAAATATCGGCAATATCAACTTTTGTAATTTTGCTGAAATCTTTTTCCATCGGGGTGATCAGCACACCGCCCAGATCAACAGAAGCCGGACTGAGCAGAATGTTTTTCTCCCCTTCTTCGAAATATTGCCAGGGACGATGCCGAAACCGCGGAAAAACAAAAACCTGCCATTTCCCGTTTTCAAATCCGGCCAAAATATTCATCATGGGTTCTTCGCCAGCATGTTCATTTAAATCCGACAACTTTTCGTATATCGAATTAAAACACGATTCAACATCCTCTTTTCCTGAACTTTCCATGAAAAGAAAATCGCGAATCCCATCTTTTATCGCCCAAATATCAACCGGATTTTCTGACCGTTTTATTCCCTTGTTTTCCTTCAAAAATTCGATTTCCGATTCAAGCGGCATGAAACCTTTTTTTCCGGCCTGGAAATGAAAATGATCGGGAGCCGAAGCCCCGCATTTCGGACCGTTATAAAAAATGGTAAAATCAGGCAATGCTTTTGCCAGGTCGAGCATATCGCCGATTTTTCCGGGAATGAATTGCGGCACATGACTTATCCGGGGAATGGTAAAATGTTCCGGAAAAATCGGGAACGGGTTCACCAGTATTTCGTAGTTACCAAAAGTAAGTTGCTGCTGTTCTGCCGGACGGTTTTCCGCACACAGAAAGCATTTCCGGCTGGCAATCGACTGCTGATCGACTTTGGCCGAAGAGGAAATAATGCGTGCCGGATTAAACTGAACTTTTATCTGAAAGCCGTCAAAATCGAATACCCGGACCTGAACATTTTCCAGTTCCGAATAATTTTTCCGGGCCGTCGGCCAGTTATTTTTCTGGTCGATCAGTAACTGTTTTACTTTTCCAGTGAAATCGGACATGCTTATTTATTTTTCCGTTGCCGCGCCTTCAGTTCAATGGTGCGGATACGGTCTTTATACAGATTGTGTTTGTTCATTTTTTCGATGTCAAGCGCCGCGTCCGAATTATCGTCCCAGCGACGGCACAGGTACACATTCTCATACACGCGGCCAATTCGATACTCGCGCGAAATAGCCAGACCCACCGCATAATCTTCGCCATAGCTCACGTTCGGGATTTTTATTTCGCGCAGAACCGGCGTGTAAAAAGCCCGCGGAGCGCCCAGCCCATTGATTCGAAGTGCGTTATTCCTGCCATTGTAGGGCGTCCATTCCTTGTGGTCAATAATTCCGGGAGGTATTTCTTCGAGTTTGAAATTCACCAACTGATACGTACCAACCACCATCGCACAGTTTTCGCGGTAAAACGCATCAACCATCCGTTGCAGCGTATTTTCGTCTTTGTAAATATCATCGCTGTCGAGCTGAACGGCAAACATTCCGCAACGTGGATCGTGTACCGCCAGGTTCCAGCAACCGCCGATTCCCAGATCATTTCGTTCAGGAATAAGATGAATTACCCGCTCGTCTTTTTCTGAAAAAGATCGGATAATTACGGCTGTCAGGTCTTTTGAATGGTTATCGATAATCAGAAGATTGAATGGAAAATTGGTTTTCTGGTTCAATACAGACTGAATGGCATCGGCAATTGTTTTTTCGCGGTTCAGCACCGGGATAATCACCGATGCTTTGGTTGCAAATTCAGCTTCAGCGAAATTCACCGGGGCAAATTCGGGTTTCAGCCAGGCGCCCACATTTTTTAAATGCTCCGTCGCTGCCTGTTCCATTTCAATTTGCACCTGCCGGTTTTTCGGATCGACATAATCAAATATTTTTTGCCCGCTTTTGCGAATGTCAGTTTCATCGATGATGTACAAAAATTCAGGAATACGAATAATATCGTGCTTTTGCGAAACTTTCAGCCGCAAATAATAAAACCCGGCGTACGAAAATTGTTGCGTCATTTCGCGAACAGCTTCGCGGAAAGCTTTGGCGCAATACAAAACCAGCGGCCCAAAATTGAAATCATCGCGCAAACTGCCTTCCTGGTAGTCGATCAGCGGATGCGCCGAAAAGCTTCCATCGTTCACTTCCATATAATCGGAATACACCATTCCGGCCCCGGTTGCTTCGGCCACACTGACCAGACGCTCAACGGCAAACTGCCCGGGCTTCACCGATGTTTCTTTCGTGACAAGCAAAATATAATCAGCCCCTTCCGACTCTTTTGCTATCCGCTTCAACAAGTCGGTTCCCGTAAAGTTTTCGTAGGAAAACCGTTTTATTTTTTCATTTTCTTCCGTTTCCGAAGAATCGTTTACAACTATTTTTTCAACCTGCGCGTTGCTTTTCATCTCGCAAATCAGGTCTTTCACGTCGTTCACTATATTATTCGGGATAAAACTATAAATCACTGCCATCTTCAAATAAGTTTAATCTTTAGTAAAGAAATTAAAAATTTGCGGGATCATGCATATTCCGCCCCTCTTGGTTTTTATAAACTTTTAAACAGGGAATCAGGATTCGATACAATAATCTAAAAACTTATCTTTGCCCGAACAAACAATGAAATAGTCAAAATGATTTTAATTGCAGACAGCGGGTCCTCAAAAACCGACTGGTTATTATTGAAAGATAATCAGCCTTCGGGAACGATTGAGACGCCGGGAATCAATCCATATTTCCGGAACACGGATGAAATTGTCCAAAAGTTATCTCCCTGCTTCCCGGAAGAAACAAAAAGCCAGGTAACCGACATTTATTTTTATGGTGCAGGATGTATTAAAAATGCATCCGACATCACGGTTATCCAGGCACTGAAAAGTATCTTTCCTTTAGCAAAAGTTGAAGTTGAAGACGATATGCTTGGGGCGGCGCGCGCACTTCTGGGCAAACAGGCCGGAATTGCATGTATCATCGGTACCGGATCGAATTCGTGCAAATACGATGGGGAAAAAATCACCGATAAAGTGCCAACCCTCGGTTTTATCCTGGGAGACGAAGGCGGCGGCGCCTATTTGGGCAGAATTTTCCTGAATAACTATTTTAAACGGGCAATCCCGCCCGATCTCACATCAATTATTGATGAAGAATTAAAGCTGGAAATGCCGAAGGTTTTAGCTGCTGTATACCGGGAAGAATATCCCAACAGGTATCTGGCCGGTTTTTCAAAATTTATCACGAAAAACATCGGACACCCCTATTTCAAAGAATTGGTAAAAAGCGGGTTTGAGGCTTTTATCACAAATAATGTCGAACGGTACGAAAATTACCGCGAGCTGCCGGTGAACTTTGTCGGTTCAATTGCTTTCCATTACAAAAACATATTGCTGGAAGTTGCTGATGAAAGAAAGATCAATACCGGGAAAATCCTGCACAAACCAATTGACGGATTAATGGAGTACCATCTGTCAAAATAAAATTACAACCAATGAAAGTAACAGAATCACCTTCGTTGTACAATGACTTGGAGCAAATGTCGATCCGGGAAATACTGGAAGACATCAACAGGGAAGACAGCAAAGTACATATCGCCGTAAATAAAGAAATCCCCAAAATCGAGCAACTGGTTGAATTGCTGGTTCAACGTATCATGTCGGGAGGACGTTTGTTTTACCTGGGAGCAGGCACCAGCGGACGACTGGGCATTATCGATGCCTCGGAAGTTCCGCCGACATACGGAATGCCCGAAGGAGTTGTTATCGGACTGATTGCCGGAGGCGACAAAGCCATCCGCAAAGCCGTAGAAATGGCAGAAGACAACCTGAATGCAGGCTGGGAAGATTTACAAAAATTTGAAATCAACAGCAAAGATACAGTAGTTGGAATTGCGGCATCCGGCGGAACGCCTTATGTTATCGGAGGTGTGCGGGATGCCCGAAAAAATGGTCTGCTTACCGCATGTATCACCTGTAACCCCGATTCCCCGATTTCAAAGGAAGTTGAAATTGCTATTGAGCCCATTGTCGGGCCTGAATTTGTAACCGGAAGTACCCGCATGAAAGCAGGAACAGCGCAAAAAATGGTACTGAACATGATCACAACCTCGCTGATGATAAAACTCGGTAGGGTGAAAGGCAACCGCATGGTCGATATGCAACTGACCAACAAAAAGCTGGTTGAACGGGGAACTGAAATGATTGTTGACGAACTCGGGATACGAAAAGACGAAGCCAGACGATTACTATTATTACATGGTTCTGTCAGAGCCGTATTGGAAAATTTCAACAAATAATTTTATCCTTAAATTTTAGTGATCCCAATTCCCGGCAATTCAGGCAAAGTAACTTTTCCGTCAACTATTTCAACCCCTTTAAACGGGTCGTTTGAGATTAATAAATTTCCATCGAGGTCAGCCCAGTCGACAATTGGTGAAAGTTGTGCCGCAGCAGAAATACCACACGAAGTTTCCGTCATGCAGCCGAGCATAACTTTCATGCCCAGAGAACGAGCCAGTTCCAACATGCGATGTGCTTCCCGCATGCCTGTGCATTTCATCAGTTTGCAATTAATTCCGGAATAAGCGCCGGAAATTTTTTGCACGTCGCCCAGCCGTTGTAGGGCTTCGTCGGCAACTATCGGAAGCGGACTGTTTTGAGTCAGCCAGGCATTGTCGTCGTAATTCGATTTGCCCATGGGTTGCTCAACAAAAACCACTCCCTGTTCTTTAAACCAGTAAATCATTTCAAGGGCTTTTTGCCGGTCGGTCCATGCCTGGTTGGCATCAACGCACAAAGGCACGCTGGTTACTGACCGCACTGCTTCAATCATCTGTTTTTCGGTGCCATCGCTGATTTTTACTTTCAGCATTTTATACGGCGCTGCTTCTTTTACTTTATCATGGACAACATCCGGTTTGTCGATTCCGATAGTAAATGTTGTAACCGGCGTATTTTCGGGACTGTATCCCCAAATCCGGTACCAGGGTTGGTTCATCAATTTTCCCACCAGATCGTGCAAGGCAATATCGACCGATGCTTTAGCCGCTGCATTCCCGGGTTCTTTTCGATCAACATATTCCAGAATTTCTTCCATCCGAAACGGATCGGTAAACTGAGCCAGATCGAGGCTGCCCAGAAAATTGGTCGCCGTTTGGTGCGATTCGCCCAAATACGGAGGCATCGATGCTTCGCCATAACCGGTAAAACCTTCCCATTCAATTTTAACCAGCATCACCGGTGTCGTCTTCCTCGAATTTGAAGCGATGGTAAACACATGTTTCAACTGTAGTTCATAAGGTTCAAACGATAGTTGCAAACCCTTTTTACTTTTCCTGAAATTTGAATGATCCGATTTATAACTCTGAAACAAAGGAGTCAATGCGGCTGCCCCTGCCAACACACCACCTGTCCCGATAAACTGACGTCTGTTTGTCTTCATATTATTTTTTTTTAATACCAGGGATGATCTGATACTTTTACAATGCCATCCGAACCAAGAGAATTGATGATCCTCCGCCCTCCCAGAAAATCAATTTTTCGGTTATAAAAATTTTCTTTCGCTGAGTCAAAACTGTTTACCCTTACAAATCCGGAAGCATGAATGAATTCGCTGTTCCCGAGATAATAGCCAACATGAGTAGCTCTTGCCGGTTTTTCATTCGTTGCCTTTCGCCCGAAAAATACAAGGTCTCCTTCCTGTAAATCCTTCCATCCTTGTTCTTCGGTAATTTTTTCGCCATGCCGGAACTGAAGCGAAGCATCGCGTGCCAAAATGATCCCGTTCAGAAAATAAACCATCTTGGTAAAGCCACTGCAATCGGCTCCTTTTGCTGAAGTACCACCCCATAAGTAGGGACGCCCCATAAATAATTCGGCAGTTTTTGATATTTCAGAAACAGACGGAACAGCCCTTTTTTTCCAGATTTCAAAGTCTTCGACATCTGCCAATGGAACCTGAAGCAACCGCCTGTCAGGCATCGACAATAAACAGTCTTTTCCTGATTTTTCCATGAATTGGAGAATGCAGCCTGCGACCAAATCGGTAACCGGCTTTCCGGAGTTTGGTTCCGTTGCAAGTCCAAAAGAAGGCAGATAAATCATTTTTGCCTGCTTTCTCCAGTTATCAAACCTTTGTTTTGATAAAAGGAACAAAGCAGCCGAGTCAACCCAACTGATATATTTATCAGGGGTTTGCACCAAGTACCAATTTGATTGCTTTTTGAATACCCGCACCGGGGTACCAAGCAAAGCCTGTGATGCCAACTCTGCATCGTGCGAGGGCAGTGATCGTAAATTGCATACACTGATGGTTACCAGGCCCCAGTTCAATGAATCACTTTTTTCATCGGGCAAAACGACCAGACTGTCGGTTACAACATATTCGTTTTTGCTTAATTCTGAAAGTAACGCTGCCTTTGCCTGAGGCAAATCCGTTTCACCACGAACAATTATACCATCTCTTGATTTTGCAAAGGAAACATCAAAAATTGCTTCTCTTTTATCCGGAGCTGCTTCTGCTTTTATTTTATTTAGAATCTGCCCGGCATTTTGCAATTGATCTTGCTTTTCACAAGAAAACAGGACAACAGCGAGGCATATCAGTAAAATATTATTTTTCATTCATTTCAAGATTTATAATACAGATTTACGTTGTGTACTCCCAAATGTAATATAAAATCTTATTTTTGTTCTTCTGATCTTAATAAACTGAATGAGAAAATTGCTACACTATATCAGGCTGGCCGTATCATGGTTGATTAATTTTTTCTACCCGTTTTTTCAATCGTTTGTTCCCCCCGAAACATTCCGTTATGCAGTTACCGGTGGGATGAATACCATGTTCGACATTCTTCTCTACTTTCTTTTTTACAATTTTGTACTCGACAAACATAACCTCGATTTTGGAATTTTTGTCATCAGCCCACATATTGCTGCGTTTATAATTGTTTTCCCAATCACTTTTACCAGCGGCTTTCTGCTGGCTAAATACATTACCTTCACCCAGTCGGTTATTCGCGGAAAAGTCCAGTTCATTCGATATGGAATCAGTGTTAGCGGCTCCATTTTGCTGAATTATATCCTCCTCAAGTTTTTTGTTGAATACCTTCGTATGTGGCCCACTTTTTCGAAAGCGGTCACCACAGGAATCGTGGTTGGCTACAGTTATTTCATTCAGCGGTTTTACACATTCAAAACTGCAAACCGGTATCTGGTTGAAGCAGAATAGTGTCCAGTCGCAGTAAACAGTGATAAAAGTTGCGTATTTTAGGCTGAACTTTTTACGATAGTGAAAAAACGACAAATAACATATTACCCAACAATACTGGGAGCCATTCATCTGGTGGTTCTGTACATTTTTATCCAAACTATTATTGATTTTCCATTAGCCCTGATCGACTATTTCAAGGATACAGATTACCTCTACAACCCGGTAAAAAAGGTCGTTCTCGGTGTCGGTTCTGTCATTTTTATTTTGTACTATGGTTACCGGAAAGCAAAAACCAAAGTAAACGAACTGTTTCCGGTTAAATTTTTCAACCCACTCATTTTAATTCCAATAGCGCTGTTTCTTTGGGGATCGCATAATTTTTTAAACGAAGTAAATATCTGGGTCGACAAACAAATCCCACCCCCGCCCTGGTTCTGGGAACTTTTCAATAAAATATTTGAAAGCGATTACGGTATCTACGGGGCCATCCTGAAAATCGTTGTGATCGCGCCAATTATCGAAGAACTCATTTTCCGGGGGATCATCATGCACGGGCTGATGCGGAATTATCCGAAAGTGATTGCCATCTTTTTCTCCGGTTTGCTGTTTGCGTTGTTTCACCTTAACCCCTGGCAGTTTCCGGCCACTTTTATTTTGGGGTTGCTGCTGGGATGGATCATGATCCGAACCCGTAATATTTTCGCCTGTATTGCCGGACACGCAATCAACAACGGACTGGTATTGTTATCAATCGAATACATGGACAGCATCAATGAATTTTCATTTTACCTGATGCCGAAAAACGATCAAATGAAGGTTAGCGGACTGATCATTCTGTTCAGCCTTATTTTGATAGCCTTGTTAACCATGAACCGCGAAAAGAAAAAACAATCAACTAAAAACTAATTCCTATGGATTATTTCCTGATCGGGTTGGGAATTTTATTTCTGATACTTGGAATTCTGGGCGGCATTTTGCCTGTTATACCGGGACCACCGCTTAGTTATGCCGCACTGCTGCTGTTACATTTCACCGGAAAATATCGGATCACTTTAACATTTGGGTTGTAAATTCGAAATAGGTTATTTTTGTTTTATGGAAATAGAACAATTACTTCGTTACCTGTTACCCCAGGAGATATTTGAATATTTTGATTTAGTTGGGATCAAAGAAGTAGGAACAAATCAATTAGAGTTGAGTTTGGACGAGAAACCAATCAAGCCCATTGTCCATTCAGGCAAAGAATTGGTTTTATATGGTTTTGATGAAGCAGTACGCATACAAGATTTTCCCATAAGGGAGCGAAGTGTATATTTTATAGTCAGACGGAGAAAATGGAGGGATAAGGACACCGGAAAGATTTACAGCACACGATGGGATTTAATAGCCAATGGAACCAGCTACACCAAAGAGTTTGCTGCTTTTTTAAAAGAATTATTTGGATAATTATCCGATAAGCTCCAATAGTTTAGAAAAGCATTATCACATCAACGGGGATTACTTTGGGCAACAGTATAAAGAACATTTGAGTGATTTTCATGTCTGGGACCAAAAGCCCCATGCAGGGCAATGGATACTTTTCCCTCAGAATGTTGGCTCTCAATTGAGCATTGACGAGACAGCCCTTACCAATGGGGAACTTTATACAATTGTGACCAATAAAGCAGGCAAAGGGAAGAAAGGCGCATTGGTTGCAATGATCCAAGGCACAGACGCTGAAACTGTTATCGAAGTTTTAGAAACAATCCCCGAAGAGAAAAGAAATACAGTTGAAGAAGTAACACTTGACATGGCTCATTCAATGCATAAAATAGTTCGGAGCTGTTTTTCAAAAGCCAGCAGGGTTATCGACCGTTTCCATGTTCAAGGACTAGCTTATGACGCATTACAAGAAATGCGTATTGCCCATTGATGGGATGCAATAAATGAAGAAACCAATGCCATTGAAAATGCAAAAGCAGATGGCATAAAATATATTCCAGAGGTTTTAAGCAATGGGGACACAAAGAAACAACTGCTCGCCCGTAGCCGTTATTTACTGTTTAAATCCGGTGATAAGTGGACTGATAAACAAAAGAAAAGGGCTGCAATATTATTTGAGCTTTATCCGGATATAAAACAAGCCTATTCCCTGACTCATTCCCTTCGAATGATATTCTCCAAAAACACAAATAAAGGCGTGGCTTATACCAAACTGGCAAAGTGGTTCAATGACGTTACCGAATCCGGGTTTAAATCATTCAATACTATATCAGCAACATTCTATTCGCATTATCCCGAGATATTAAACTTCTTTAACAACCGAAGCACCAATGCCTCTGCTGAATCTTTCAACGCTAAACTTAAGGCTTTCAGGGCTACTCAAAGAGGTGTCGTAGATATTGAATTTTTCCTTTTCAGAGTGGCTAAGATTTATGCGTAAATAATAAATAAACCCGAATGTTCATCTGATCCAAAAATTTCTCTTAAAAACGCCCTTGCATACATAATATTTGTTAACAAATGTAACTATTTAGAACCTGATTAAATTTGGGGTTAACCTTCTATCGAATAGGAACAATGCTTACTTTTACCAAAACTGAAAAATCAAAATTACAGCAACTATCAATTAATCACGATTTAAAAATAGACCCATGAAGAAGCTAGCCACACTGACATTTTGTTTGTTTGTTTTATTCACCAAAGCTCAGGAGCCAACCCAATGGAGGGGAAATGGTTCAACGGGAATTTATCCGGCTGAAAAACTAATGGCGCAATGGCCTGCCGCAGGACCTGATATTATCTGGAGTGTTGGCGATTTGGGTGAAGGTTTTTCATCTCCGGTATTTGCCAACGGGAAAATATATATTACCGGCATGGTTGGCGGGCAGGGAGTTTTATTCGTGATCGACAAAAACGGGACGCCTGCAAAGAAGTACGAATACGGCAAAGAATGGGATACAAGTTATCCCGGGACGCGCTCAACCGTGACCGTAGCCGGGTCTCTGGCATACTTGTATAGCGGACATGGAAAACTGGCATGTTTCGATCTGGATTCGGAAAAAATGAAATGGACTGTTGACCTGATTGCCGACCTGTCGGGAACAAACATCACCTGGGGAGTTACTGAATCGGTTGTTGTGGATGGCGACCGCGTATATTGCTCGCCGGGCGGAAAAACGAATAATGTGGTTGCACTGGACCGTTTTTCGGGCAAAACAATATGGGCTTGCGCCGGATTGGGCGAACAGTCGGCTTATAATACGCCTTTGCTGATTGAACTGCCGACGCGGAAAATCCTGGTTACCATGATGGCCAGCCATATCCTTGGTATTGATGCTTCCAACGGAAAATTGCTTTGGAACTACGAACAAACCAACCGCTGGTCGGTACATGCCAATACACCGGTTTATTCCGACGGCGCTGTTTTTTGCTTCAGCGGTTATGGTCAGGGTGGCGTAAAACTGAAATTAAGCAGCGATGGCTCTTCAGTAAGTAAAGAATGGTTCTCAACCGATTACGATAGCCGTATGGGAGGAGTTGTTCTGATTAATGGTTATTTGTACGGCTCGGGCGATAACAACCGCGAATGGATGTGTATTGACTGGAAAACCGGCGAAACTAAATACAAATCTTCAGAAGTGGGAAAAGGGGCTGTAATTGCTTCGGGAAACAAACTAATTGGCTATTCTGAAAAAGGGGAATTGTTTCTGGCTGAAGCAAACCCTACCGAATTTAAACTGATCAGCAAAGTCAAAGTTGAACTGGGTACTGCCCAACACTGGGTCCATCCGGTAATAAACGACGGAATTTTGTACTTGCGACATGGCAATACGTTGATTGCATATAAAATATCGAATTAAAAAGCTATTTATAAATGTTTTGATCTGATTATAGCCATGAAACATTTTCTTCTGATTAATTTATTTTTATTGGTTGCCGTTTTTTCTGAAGCGCAGGTAGGTCAGTGGCGGGGGCCAAACAGGGATGGGAAATTCAATGAAACCGGTTTGCTGAAGATATGGCCTGCCACAGGCCCCGAACTGTTATTGACAGTTGAGGGCATCGGAAAAGGTTATTCATCGCCGATTGCAGAAGGTGATTTTATCTATACTACCGGAATGATCGATTCGATGGACTGTGCTTCATGTATCGACATGTCGGGAACGATAAAGTGGAAAACTATATACGGCAAATCGTGGAGTAAATCGTTTCCCGATACCCGAGGATCGGTCACCATTGACGGCGACCGCCTGTATGTGATCAGTGGTGAGGGCGAGTTGGTTTGTATCAACAAAACAAATGGCGAAATCATCTGGAAAGTGGATGCAGATAAAAACTTTGAATCGGAACGGCATACCTGGGGCGTTTCGGAAACTCCTCTGATTGTTGATGATAAAGTGATTTGCACTCCCGGCGGAAACCGGACTTCGGTAGTTGCCCTGGATAAAATGAATGGCAGGCTAATTTGGGAAAGCAAATGTGTTGGAGGACAACGTGCATACACTTCACCGACGTTCTTTCAGTATAAGAATTTTCGTTATATTTTGGCAACCACTGCTAATAACCTGATCGCGTTGGTTCCCGAAACCGGTAACGTGGCCTGCACTTTCGATTATTTCAAGGAAGGCAAATGGGAATGGCAACCCGGTTTAATTTGGACCAACACACCAATTTGTAAGGACGACGAAATTTATATTTCAATGGGGTATGATTTTCCTTCGATTATGCTGAAAATGGATTCGCTGGGAACTTCTGTCAGCAAAAAATGGGTGGACAACACTTTCGACAATCACCACCACGGAGTAGTTGAAGTGGATGGTAAAATTTACGGTTCGAACTGGAAAAGCAACCGCGATGGTCAATGGGTTTGCATGGACTGGAAAACCGGAGAAGTTGCTTATGTTACCGATTGGTTCACAAAAGGCTCTATGGTTTATGCGGATGGCATGCTCTACGTTTATGAGGAAAAATCAGGAAATGTTGGACTGGTAAAGCCCGATCCAAAAGGTTTTGAGGTGGTCAGTTCGTTCAAGGTGAGCAAAGGAACCGGACCGCACTGGGCGCATCCGTTTATTGGAGACGGAAAATTGTTTCTGCGTCATGGCGATGTATTGATGGTATACAAAATAAAAGCATAAAATGAAGGAATTGATTGGTGTTGCATTGTTTTTGCTGATAACCGGTGCTTTGGTTGCACAGGATTTGGTACAGTGGCGGGGGCCTGATCGTAGTGGTATTTATCCGGACAAAGGACTTTTAAAAGAATGGCCCGCCGCCGGGCCTGAATTACTTCTGGAAGTAGATGGATTGGGAGGAGGCTATTCATCGCCGGTAGTTTATCATGATGTAATTTACGTGACGGGTATTCGTGATAGTTCCGATATTATTACTGCCATCAAAATGGATGGTGAAAAAATATGGGAAAAGGTGTACGGAAGGGCATGGTATCGTTCGTATCCTGAAAACCGGTCGACGCCAACCATTGAGAACGGAAAGATTTACCTTGTATCGGGAATGGGCGAGGTCGTTTGCCTTGATGCTGTCAGTGGAAATGAAGTTTGGAAAGTCGATGCCCATTCAACATTTAAAGGTGAACTTCAGAACTGGGGTATTGCCGAGTCGGTTTTGCTTACCGACAGGGCAGCGATCTATACAGTCGGAGGCGAAGAAACTTCAGTGATTGCGCTGGATAAAATAAATGGCAATTTGTTATGGAAATCGAAAAGTCTTGGAGGGCCGAGGGCGTATGCTTCTCCCTCGCTGATTGAAAAAAACGGGATGATGTTGATTCTTGCTCAGACCTCAAATGACCTGATTGCCCTGGATCCTGCCAACGGAAATGTTGTGTGGTCGTACGATCTTTTTCAGTATCACACCCACCGCATGGGAAAAGGGGCACAAACCAATACAGCCCTGTTTTATAACGATGAAATTTTTGTGACCAGTGGCTATGACCATCCCGGAACTATGTTTTCACTTGCTGACGATGCCAAATCGGTTTCATTGAAATGGAAAAACGATACGCTCGATTGCCATATTGGTGGTGTGGTAATGGTGGATGGAAAAATATTCGGTTCGAACTGGGCGAGCAATACCGGCGGAAACTGGGCCTGTCTTGATTGGAAAACTGGCAAAACCATGTACGAAGAAACCTGGAACAACAAGGGTTCGGTGATTGCCGCCGACGGGATGTTGTACTGTTATGAAGAAAAGGGCGGTAATCTTGCATTGGTAAGGCCGAATCCTGAAAAATTCGATATTGTCAGTTCATTTAAAATTGAAAAAGGAACCGGCCCACACTGGGCGCACCCTTCGATATACGGTGGAAAATTATTTGTACGGCACGGTGAAGTGCTGATGGTTTATAAAATCTCAAACTAGTGCGCAAACGGTATGTAAATATTGTTTTAGGTGGATCTGCTGCCATCTTTTTTATCGTTTTGCTATGGTGGATAACCAGCGATCCGACGAGGGATCTTCAAGCCAGTATGCCCGGTTCCGACAACCGGGGGGCAAAAACCCTGGTTGAACAGATTGTAAACATTGGCGAGAAATTTCAGGTTTTTAAGAATATAATTACCGGTACATCGGAAAACTGGACCCGTTTTCGTGGTGAAGATGTTGATAACATCAGCAAATCAAAAACAAAATTAAAAGATACCTGGCAAGCCGATGAACCCAGCGTGCTTTGGTCGGTTGAGCTGGGCGAAGGCCATGCCGGAGCTGCTATTTACGGTGGAAAAGTTTATATTCTCGACTACATAGAAGACAAACGCGAAGACGCTCTTCGTTGTTTTTCGCTCGAAACAGGCGAAGAACTTTGGCAGCGTTCATACAATGTGAACCTGAAACGGAACCACGGCATGTCGCGCACGGTTCCGGCTGTCAATGAAAAATACATTCTGACTATGGGCCCGAAATGCCATGTGATGTGTGTCGAACGCGAAACCGGCGACCTGGTTTGGGGGCTCGACCTGGTGAAAAAATACAATACCGAGGTGCCGTTTTGGTACACAGGCCAATGTCCTTTAATTGATGGAAACAAAGCCATTCTTGCTCCCGGCAACGATGCTCTGATGATTGCTGTGAATATGGATTCAGGAGAAATACTTTGGGAAACGCCGAATCCAAAAGCATGGAAAATGTCGCATTCATCGGTTATCCCTACAACATTATTCGGAAAGAAAATGTATTTGTACAGTGCAGTTGGCGGGGTTTGCGGTATTTCTGCCGAAGGCAGTGATGAAGGTAAAATTCTTTGGGAATCCACTGCATGGAACCATTCTGTTGTGGCGCCTTCTCCGGTTGCTTTTCCCGATGGAAAAATATTTCTGACTGCCGGATATGGCGCCGGAAGTATGATGATTCAGGTGAGAAAAACAGGCAATTCATACACGACAGAAGTGTTGAAGGAATACCTTCCGAAAGACGGTCTGGCCTGCGAACAGCAAACGCCTGTAATATGGGAAGGTCATTTACTGGGAATTCTTCCGAAAGATGCGGGGGCAAATCGAAATCAACTGGTTTGCGTACACCCTGATGATGTTACAAAAATTGTCTGGTCGTCGGGAAAGACAACCCGCTTCGGACTTGGACCGTATCTTATAGCGGACAATAAACTATTTGTACTTAGCGACGACGGAACACTGACGATGATTAAACCGGATACAAAAAATTACAGGCAACTGGCTCAAAAGAAAATTTTTGACGGGCATGATTCCTGGGCGCCGCTGGCAATAGCCGACGGGAAAATGATACTCCGGGATTCGAAAACCATGTTTTGTATCGATTTAAAAAAGTAATCATGCAAAAAAAGTTGATCAATATTTTTCTGATTATTGCTGCTGTGGCGGTTGCCCTGATCATGGGACGCGATTTTATCGTCAATAAATCAGGCAAAAACATTGAAAATGCTTACGAATACAATATTGATGAATTCCGGCAGGTCGATTCATCGCTGATTCTTTACCGGGAAGTTTTCTCTTTTCCGGTTCAGGTTGAAATACCAAAGGGAATTGCTTTATGCGAAAACCAGATTTATATCGTTGCCGAAGATGTATTTCTGAAGTTCGATAGGGAAGGAAATCTATTGTTCAGGAAGGTACTTGGAGCTTCGCCAACCTGTATCGCCTGCGGATGTAATGGCGAATTTCTGGTAGGGATGCGTGATCATATTCGTCTGTTCGACGGCGAAGGAACCTTGCTTTCGCGCTGGAACTCGTTTGGCGAAAATACAGTGATTACTTCTGTTGTTGTTTCCGGCGAATCTGTTTTTGTGGCCGATGCCGGTGGAAGGGTAGTTTATCAGTGCGATAAGCAGGGTAATGTGATTCGGAAAATAGGAGAAAAAAATGAAGAAAAAGATATTCCCGGGTATGTAATTCCCAGCCCGTATTTCGATGTGGCAGTTGATGCTGAAGGCTTTCTTTGGGCTGCAAATACCGGTCGTCACAGCTTCGAAAATTACAATGCCGATGGTTCGCTACGTACTTCATGGAAAACCAGTTCTGTAAATATTGAAGGATTCAGTGGTTGCTGCAACCCGGCCCATTTTGCCGTTATGGACGACAATTTGTTTGTGACCAGCGAAAAAGGGCTGGTGCGTATAAAAATATACGATCAGCACGGCCAATTCAAGGGGGTAGTGGCGCCGCCTGCTGCATTTGACCGCGGGGCAACAATAGCTCCCGAAGTGGTGGTTGACGGCGAAAATCGCATCATTGCCCTCGATTTTGAAAGAAAGTCAGTACGAATATTTGAACAGAAATAAAATGAACGAAAGAAGGCAATTTTTGAAACGTGCATCGCAGTTACTGATGCTTTCCGGACTGGTTGGTGGCTCGGCATATCTGGTTGCCCGAAACGGAATTTCTGCCTCGTGCGACAATTCCGAAATGTGCGGTAACTGTTCAAAACTGAAGGGTTGTGAGGTTGATAAAGCAAAGAAGTATAGAGTAGAACGAAATAAGTAACGGATGAAAACTCTTTATTGTCTCATTTTCACCCCAAACCCCTAAAGGGGCTTTTAGGGCTTGAGATTGCGAGGGACATGAAGGAAAGAACAAGTTGATGAAGTAAAAGATTGAATTTGAGAAGGCATTGATCAGGGCGAAAGTCCCCCTTTAGGGGATAGGGGTAAATAGAATACGGAACTTCAACTTAAAACTTATGCCAATTAGTGACAACGTTTCAATGTTTTATGGTGCAAAACCACACATCTTTGAAAAAGCGAAAATGTTGAGAAAACAAATGACCAAGGCCGAGTTAATAGTCTGGGAAATACTGAAAGGGAAGAAAATGTTGGATTGTCGGTTTCGTCCGCAACATCCGATAGATATATTTATTGCGGATTTTTATTGTCATTCCTTAAAACTTGTGATTGAGATAGACGGTGGTATCCATAAACCAAGGGAGCAGAGAGAATATGATATTGGCCGGGAGGCAGAAATGGAACGATGGGGGCTAAAATTTTTACGCTTTACTAATGAGGAAGTAGAAGATAACATTGAAGATGTGAAACATAGAATTATCAAGGAATGTGGGCAACGAAAGATTGCGCTTTTGAATGTCTGAGATAAAAATAACAAAACATGCAATATTGAAATATCCAATGACCAAAATTCAAATAAACGCCAAACCCTCTGAATTTTCACCGGCCAGTTCCCCTCTCTTTTGGAGAGGGGTTAGGGGAGAGGCTGATAAATAGTATAATTGATGACAGACCAAAAACATAGCAAAACCATGCAACGGCGCGATTTCATCCAAACAGGGATGCGCCTTACGCTGGCGCTTTCACTGGGCGGCATCGGGACAATGGCTGCCCTGAAAACAGCCAAAGGTGACACGGTCTGGCAGATCGATCCGTTCAAATGCGTGCAGTGCGGACGTTGTGCCGACTATTGTGTGAAAACACCATCGGCAGTGAAATGTGTTCATGCTTATGATTTGTGCGGTTATTGCGATTTGTGCGGTGGTTACCTGAAACCCGATGCCATTGCACAGGCAACCGGCGCCGAGAACCAGCTTTGCCCGACTGCGGCTATCAAACGGAAATTTATTGAAGAGCCGTATTTCGAATACGAAATTGTTGAGGATTTGTGTATTGGTTGCGCCAAGTGTGTGGCTGGTTGTACCTCGTTTGGCAATGGTTCGCTGCATTTGCAGATTCGCCACGACCTTTGCGACAACTGTAATGAATGTGCCATTGCGCGGGTTTGTCCGGCAGATGCCATTTCGCGTGTACCAGCCAGTGAGCCGTATAAAATTAAAGGTGATTTCACCGCAAATAATAAAGATCAAACACAAAGTCGCGAAGAATGATAAAATTATACGATATGAATCAGGTCACCCTGAACTTGTTTCAGGGTCTCATCTGTGTACAGATGCTGAAACGAGTTCTGCATGACATTTTTTTTCTTTTTCGCGTTTAAAAACCAGGAATGAAGCAAGTTTCAAAATACATATTTTCTCTGATAGGCTTTGTGACGGTGAGCCTGCCCGTATGGGCGCAACAGCAGCGTTTCCCGAAGCCTGAATTTGAAACCGGTTACCAGCAACCCCAACCAACAGTTCCCGATCCGCGTATGTTGCTGATGGAATATGTGGATGTATTTGTGTTGCTTGTTGTATTACTGCTTATTTCCTGGTTTGCCCTGAAAAAACGCTCCCGCAGCGGCATTTTTTGGACGTCGGTATTTTCGCTTCTGTATTTTGGTTTTTACCGCGAAGGTTGCATCTGTTCGGTTGGTTCCATCCAGAATGTGGCGCTGGCAATTTTTGACCCGACCTATACAATCCCGCTGACTGCACTTCTGTTTTTCCTGATCCCGCTGGTGTTTGCGCTGTTTACCGGACGGACATTTTGCGCCGGAGCTTGTCCTCTGGGCGCTATTCAGGATATCGTTATTTTGAAACCGATGGAATTACCGAAGTGGCTGCAAAAAGTATTGGGCTTCATTCCATATTTGTATCTCGGACTGGCCGTATTGTATGCAGCTACCAAATCTGAATTCATCATTTGCCGTTACGATCCGTTTGTAGGAATTTTTCGTTTCGATGCCGAGTTCCAGATGTTTGTGCTGGGCGGACTGTTTTTACTGATCGGAATTTTCGTGGCTCGCCCGTATTGTCGTTTCTTTTGTCCGTATGGTGTTTTGTTGGGCTGGATGTCAAAATTTTCATCCAAACATCTGACGATTACCCCCGCCGAATGCATTCAATGTAAATTGTGTGTTCCTTCCTGTCCGTTTGGCGCAATTGACGAACCGATAGTGGAGCAGGGCAACCGCAGAAAGAATGTCAACCGCCTGATTACCTATGTAATGTTATTGCCTGTTTGGGCACTGATTGGCGGTTTTGCCGGTTCGCTGGTTCATGTTCCGCTGTCGAAATTTAATTCCAATGTGTATCTGGCTGAGCAAATCATAGAACACCCGGAACTGAAAAACGACCCGGATAATATTGATGTACGGACTTTCATGACTTCCGGAAAAACGGTTGACCAACTGGTGGAAGAAGCGCAGCAAATCCGTTCACAATTTTATGTCGGAAGCTGGATTTTGGGGGCGTTCCTCGGTTTGGTCATCGGTTTCAGCCTGATCAAATTGTCTACTTTCAGAAAACGAAACGATTACGTTCCCGATAAAGTGAATTGCCTGAGTTGCGGGCGATGTATGGACTATTGTCCGGTGAAGAAAGAAAATTCAGGTTTCAACCCCGAAGTTTCGGGGCAAAATCCAAATTGAACAGCCAATGGAAAGAAACGAAAAATATTGAAAAAGAATGATGAATAACGAATATCTGGAAAAAGAAAAGCCGATTACAAGCCTGAAAGGCTTGGATAATAATAGCCCGGGGCAACGCCCCGGGGAAAAAATCAGATCAGAAAAGTGGCCGTTCTGCCAAGCCAAAATTGAAATGAAATGATCTAACGGCCAAAGTGGGAAACAAGAAATATCGAATAAAAATAAATATCAAGCAACAAATACCAATTGAATAACCAATATCGAATGAGCGCCAAACCTTCTGAATTTTCACCGGCCAATTCCCCCTCTCTTTGGGAGAGGGGTCAGGGGAGAGGCCTATTAATTTATTAAATTATGAACCTGCAACCAAACGATAAAATAAACATTGCACGAAAGATAGCCTGGCTGGCAGCCGGTTTCTCTGTAATTATTTGCGTTTTGCTGATTGTCAATTTTATTCAAAGCAAATCGGTCAATCCAATTGAAAGCGAAACCCTGAAAGCGCTCGTCGAACGGCTAAAATCTGATCCGCAAAACGAAGCGCTGATCAACGAAATACGGGCATTTGATCTGCTGGCGCGAAAAGCCTATTTCACCAGCCAGTGGCAATTACGTACAGGCGGTTATCTGCTCTTGCTGGGTATCATCGTTACGATTTTGTCGGTTCGTTATGTGTTATCGAACAAACCAAAATTCGGAGAATTGGAGGAGATTGAAAAAGAACCGTACCTAGATTCCGTTTTAGCTCGTAAATGGATTATTTATGTGGGGGGTAGCTTGTTTGTATTGGCCTCTGTTTCGGGCATTTTATCGTATAATTCGCTGAATGCCTATCAGTTTTCGAAGTCGGAAGTAAAAACTGATGAAGTTGTTGTTGAAACGGCACAAACTTCCGAAGAAAAAATTGTGGAAGAAACAACTGCCGCTGCAACCCAGGAAAATATTGTTCCTGAAGAAATAATGAAAGCGGAACCCAAAACAGTCGCAGAGGAAGTGAAAACCGAAACGGCAGCAAAAACGGAAAGTTCTGTGTTTGTTGCTTCTCAGAAAGATTTACGGGCCAATTACCCGTTTTTCCGGGGTGCAGAAGGAAATGGAATTGCCTGGCAGACCAATGTTCCTACGCAATGGGATGGCGCTGCCGGAACCAATATCTTGTGGAAGGCGAAATTCCCAAAACGTGGTTTTAGTTCGCCTATTGTCTGGAAAAATAAAGTATTTATTACCGGTGCTGATAATGCCGGCCGCGAGGTGTATTGTTACGACCTGAATTCAGGAAAATTGTTATGGACAGCCCTTGCTGACAATATCCCCGGCTCGCCGTCAAAAATGCCATCAGTAACTGCCGATACCGGCTTTGCAGCGTCAACAATGGCTACCAATGGAAACTCGGTTTTTGCCATTTTTGCTACCGGCGACTTGCTCGCTCTCGATATGGATGGAAAACGTTTGTGGGCGAAAAATCTGGGGGTTCCCGACAATCATTACGGACATTCGTCATCGCTGATAATTTATAAAGACAAACTGCTGATTCAATACGATACCAACAAGGGCGGAAAACTGATTGCCTTGTCAACTGCTTCAGGTGCCGAAATGTGGACGACTGTCCGTAAATCGAAAATATCGTGGTCATCGCCGGTTTTGGTGAATACAGGAAACCGCATGGAATTGATTTTGACGACCGATCCGAATGTGGATTCCTACGATCCGGAAACCGGAAAAGAATTGTGGTCGGTGAAATGTCTGATGGGCGAGGTGGGGCCTTCGGCTGCATATTCTGACGGATTGGTTTTTGCGGCCAATGAATATGCCACTTTTGCAGCTATAAAACCGGGTAGTACGCCCGAAATTGTTTGGCAGACAGACGAATTTCTTCCTGAAGTTGCCAGTCCGCTGGCAGTGAATGGTGTGGTAATTATTGCAACCAGCTATGGTACGGTGGCCGCTTTCGATACGGCTGACGGCACCCTGCTTTGGGAGCAGGAGCACAGCGATGGTTTTTATGCTTCGCCGGTATATGCTGCCGGAAATGTCTACCTGATCGACATGGCAGGTGTTTGCCATATTTTTAAAGCGGGCAGGGAGTTTCAGTTGGTTGCCGAACCGGCATTGGGTGAAAAAACAGTGTGCGCTCCGGTTTTTGCTGACGGAAAAATCCTGATCCGCGGGTTCGATAATTTGTATTGTATCGGAAAATAGGGGAGGGTGAAGTGAACGAAACGACAAATATCAGTCAGGTGGTGGAGCAGATTGTTGCAGAGAAAGGCACTGTTCAAAAATCGGTAATTCCTATTTTGCAGGCGATTCAGGAAAAATATAACTATTTGCCGGAAGAAGCCCTGAAAAAGGTTTGCGAACTGACGGAAATCACTCCTGAAAAAATTATCGGAATTGCGACTTTTTATTCGAAATTCCGTTTGGAACCGGCAGGCGACCACCGGATTAAAATATGCGTCGGAACGGCTTGCCATGTGAAAGGCGCAGGACTGGTTTACGATGCTTTCAAACGACATTTCAATTTAAAGGGAAACGAAGAGACCGATGCTTCAGGAAAATATACACTCGAAAAGGTGGCCTGTCTGGGTTGTTGTACGTTGGCACCGGTGGTGCAGATCGACGATGTAACGTATGGGCATGTTGCTTCCGACAAAATAGCGAATGTTATCAACGATTTTGAGAGCCAGGTTGGTAAAACCGGACGCAGAAAAGGATTGTTCCGTACAGCCGATGGCGAGGAATTTCAGGGTGAAATACGCATTGGACTGGGTTCGTGTTGTGTGGCCAGTGGTAGTGCCGAAGTGCAAAAAGCAGTGGAGCAAACGGTGGAAGGAACCGGCGTGAATATACAACTGAAACATGTTGGCTGCGTGGGAATGTGCCACCAGGTGCCGCTTGTTGAGGTAATCCCGAAAAATGAGAAGCCGGTTTTATATGCAAAAGTGAAACCTGAAGATGTCAAAAATATTATTGGAACTCATTTCAAACCAGCAGGTTTATTTGATAAAATGAAAAACGGAATGTACAATTTCTTCGAAAAAGTACAGACCGACCAGGTTTGGGAGGGAGTGCAACGTTTTTCCATTGACTTCAGGGAAGAGAAAGTTTCCGATTTTCTCGACCGCCAGATACCGATTGCCACCGAACACCGCGGGGTTATCAACCCGCTGGACATGGAGGAATACAAATCGTATGGCGGTTTTAAAGCGCAATACATCAGCCTTAAAAGACTGGATTCGGAGCAGATTGTACAAAAAGTATTCGACAGCGGCCTCCGGGGAAGGGGAGGCGGTGGTTTCCGTACCGGGTTGAAATGGCAGATGGTGAAGAATCAGCAGTCGGATATAAAATACCTGATTTGCAATGGCGACGAAGGTGATCCCGGCGCGTTCATGGACCGCATGTTGCTCGAATCGTATCCGTACCGGGTGATCGAAGGAATGGTGATTGCTGCCAAAGCGGTTGGAGCAACTCATGGTTATTTTTATATTCGTGCTGAATATCCTTTGGCAGTTCGCCGCATCCGTCAGGCGCTGGCCAATTGTCGGGAACATCATTATCTGGGTGAAAATATTATGGACAGCGGTTTTTCTTTCGATATTGAAATTGCAGAAGGGGCAGGAGCTTTTGTTTGCGGCGAGGAAACAGCGATGATGGCTTCCATCGAGGGAAATCGCGGGTTTCCGCACATCCGTCCTCCTTTTCCGGCAGAAAAAGGGCTGTGGGGAAACCCAACGCTGATCAACAATACCGAAACGTATGCCCAGGTTCCGTACATTATTCGCGAGGGAGAAGGTAAATTCAATGCTATCGGGACGGCTACCAGCAAAGGGACCAAGGTTTTTGCGCTGGCCGGAAAAATCAACCGGGGTGGGCTGATCGAGGTGCCGATGGGAATTACCGTGCGCCAGATTGTTGAAGAGATTGGCGGCGGTGTGCAAGGCGGTAAAAAATTCAAGGCGGTGCAGATTGGTGGCCCGTCGGGAGGCTGTATCCCTGCTTCCATGTACGATACACCCATCGACTATGAATCGCTGATCCAGGCTGGCGCTATGATGGGATCGGGTGGTCTGGTGGTACTCGACGAAACGGATTGTATGGTGGACATTGCCCGCTACTTCCTTTCGTTTACCCAGAATGAATCCTGCGGGAAATGTACGTTTTGCCGGATTGGAACCAAGCGAATGCTCGACATTCTGGAAAAAATTACTTCAGGAAAAGGAACGAAAAATGATCTGGAAGAGCTGAAATATCTGGCAGGCTGGACGCAAAAAGGCAGTTTGTGCGGATTGGGACGAACAGCGCCCAACCCGGTTCTTTCAACGTTGAAATATTTTCACGATGAATACGAAGCGCATATAGAAGGCCGTTGCCCGTCGGGGAAATGCAAGGATTTGATCCGTTATCACATCACCGACGATTGCATCGGCTGTACCAAATGTGCGCAGAAATGTCCGACCGATGCCATCAAATTTGAGCCGCACAAAGTACATGTTGTTGATACGGAAAAATGTATCAAGTGCGATGCCTGCAAGCAGGTTTGCCCGGTGGAAGCGGTAGAAATTGTAAGCCCTTAAATTTCAGAAGAGGACTTAGAGAAGAAAAACCGGATTAATTTTGGAGGCTTTTAAAACTTGATAAAAAGAATGCAGAGTATAAAAAACGAAAATGAAATGAACGTATGAAAAATATTTTTGTAACTGTTATTGTGTCCCTGAATCTGGCTTTGGGTAGCATGGCTGCTTCCTTGGATAGTTTAAAATATGTTGAAGCCAAGACGTTTCAGATAATTGGAAAAGGATTTTCCGACACGCAAACGATGTACGAACGATTGCCTGCCAGTTTGGAGGGTAAGACACGTCCGCCGGTGTGGTCACTATCGAAGAATTGCAGTGGTTTGGCGATTCGTTTTCGAACTAATTCACCAATTATCGCGGCCAAATGGGAAGTTACCGGCGATGTGGTAATGAATCATTTTACCATGACGGGAATCAAAGGGCTTGATTTATATTCTCTGAAAAACGGGAAATGGCAATTTGTAAATACGGCACGGCCGAAGGAGAAAGCTACCACGGCTGTAATTATTAATCACATGGCGGGGAATGACGAAGAATACATGTTGTATCTGCCTCTATACGACGGATTGGTCAGCCTTGAAATAGGAGTAAAATCGACGGCTACGATTGAACAACCACTGGTCGATTCTCCCCGGAAAGGCCATCCGGTAGTATTTTACGGAACCAGTATCACACAGGGCGGTTGTGCTTCCCGTGCCGGAATGGCCTATCCGAATATTTTGTCGCGTATGCTTGACCGGGAGATTGTCAATCTGGGGTTTAGTGGCAACGGACAGCTCGATCTGGAAATTGCTGAAGCGATGGCAACTATCGATGCTTCCTGTTTTGTAATTGATTGTTTGCCCAACGTGAGTGTTGCCCAGATGAACGAAAAATATTCCCGTTTTCTGAAAATCATACGTGAGAAAAAGCCCAATACTCCAATTCTTTTGGTCGAAACGATTCTTTTTCCGCACAGGCATTTTGATCAGACCGTTTTTACATCGCTTCAGCAGAAGAATGAAACTTTACAGCAGATTTTTACTGAACAGAAAAAGGAAGGGGACAGGAGTATTTATTATCTGAAAGCAGATAAATTGATTGGCGACGATCAGGAGGCAACAGTGGACGGTGTTCATCTGACAGATTTGGGTTTTTTGCGGATGGCGGAAAATATGTATCCGGTAATTCGAAAACTGATTAAATAGAATAATATCATCTTTTGTTAAAATCGTTGCGTGTTTCATGTTACGGGTTATGAGTTTCAGTTAAAACGATATCAGTAATAAAATGAACAGTTACAAGGATCTGGAAATATATAAAACAGCTTATAGATTGGCAATTGAGGTTCATCGGATGAGCCTTAACTTACCAAAATACGAACTTTATGAGCAAGGGAGTCAGGTTAGGAGATCAACGAAAAGCATAAAGGATAATATTGCTGAAGGATATGGACGGAGAAGATACAAAGACGAATTTATTCGTTTTTTGATATTTGCTCATTCTTCATGTGATGAAGCAATTTCTCAGCTAACCATGATTAATGAACTTTATTTTGAAAATATTGGCTTAAAAGATAAAATTCAGGAATATGAATTATTGGGTGCAAAAATCAATAAGTTTATCCAATATGTTGAAACGAGTTGGAATAAACCCGTAACCCATAACTCGTAACACTTCTTAAAGAAATGATCAAACTCACGATTAATAATCAGACAGTTGAAGTTCCGCAGTGGAAAACCATTCTGGAAGCTGCACATCAATTGGAAATTGACATCCCGACGATGTGTCATTTGGAAGGAACGGAGCATTTCACTTCGTGTATGATTTGCCTGGTGAAAGACCGGCGAAACGGGCGTTTGATGCCTTCGTGCTCGATGCCGGTAGCTGATGGAATGGACATTGTAACCAACGACGAAGAATGCACCGATTCGCGGAAAGCGGCGCTCGAACTACTGCTCAGCGAGCATGTGGGAGACTGCGAAGCGCCCTGCCAGTTAGTTTGTCCGGCACACATGAACATCCCGTTGATGAACCGCCTGATTGTGAAAGGCGAATTTGCCAAAGCGTTGCAGGTGGTGAAACGCGATATCGCCCTGCCTGCCGTATTGGGGCGCATTTGTCCGGCTCCCTGCGAGGCGGGTTGCCGCCGCAAACAGGTCGATGAAGCAGTGGCTATCTGTCACCTGAAACAGTTTGTGGCCGACGAAGATTTAAAAGAAACAATTCCGTATTTACCGGTAGCTCAGCCGTCAACCGGGAAAAAAGTTGCCATTGTCGGGGCGGGGCCTGCCGGGTTGGCTGCTGCATATTACCTGCAACTAAAAGGCCATCAGGCGGTTGTTTTCGATAAAAATGAAAAAGCGGGCGGCGATCTTCTGAAAATTGACCGGGAAATATTGCCGTCTTCCATTCTTGAAAATGAAATTGCGGTGATCGCCCGTAGTGGCGCCGAATTCCGGTTTGATCAAACGATTGACCGACAGAAATTTCAGGAAATAAAAAATGAATTTGATGCCGTTGTTTTAGCCACCGGCTCACAGGAACAGGAGAATCCTTTTGGCCTGAAAAGTTCGAAACAGGGTATTGATGTGGACAAACTGACTTACCGGACTTCGGACGATAAAGTGTTTGCCATTGGCAATGCTTTGCGCCCGTCGAAACTGGCTGTCCGCTCGGTTGGACAGGGAAAGGAAGTGGCTGCAATTATAGACCGTTTTCTGAAATCGGGAACTGTAAAAGCCAATCCGGAGCGTTTTAATTCGAAATTCGGGAAGCTGTACCAAGTTGAATTCAACGAATATTTGAAAGAATCGGTGAAAGCGGAAAGGCTGGATACACAGAACGATTTTTCTCAGGAAGAGGCGAGGGCAGAGGCTGAACGCTGTATGCACTGCGATTGCCGAAACCCGGAATCCTGCAAACTGCGCCTGTTTTCCGATGAATTTGACGCCGGACAAAAACGTTTCCAGACCAGCGAACGCAAAATTGTGCAGAAATTTGTTCACCGCGAAGGTATTGTTTACGAACCGGCCAAGTGCATTAAATGCGGCATTTGTGTGCGCCTGACGCAACAATATCAGGAAGAATTCGGTTTTACGTTTATTGGTCGCGGGTTTGATGTGAAAATCGGCGTCCCCTTCAACGAAAGCGTGCAAAATGCCTTGCGCAAAACGGCCGCCCTGGTTGCCGAAAAATGCCCGACCGGTGCATTGGCAATGTACGGCGAAGAGGAACATTTAAAATCAGGACAATGAATTCAATGAAAAATCAAATAGAATGTTGTTTTTGTTGTAGAGACAAGGCATGCCTTGTCTCTACAACGGTTAACCGCAATATAATTGTGATGCGTCAAAACGTCAAAATGCCAACCATTCTATTTATTGTTTTTATGTTGATAGAAATACCCTTATTTGCACAGACCAATTGGCCCATTTTCCGCGGGAACCAGCAATTGACGGGCTTTGCAAATACCGATCTTCCGGCGCAGCCCAAATTGTTGTTCTCGTTTCCAACAGGTGACGACATTAAATCGTCGCCGGTAGTGGCCGAAAATACTATCTTTTGCGGCTCATCGGACGGAAATCTATATGCCATCGATTTTTCAGGAAAATTAAAATGGAAGTTCAACGCCGGAAATGTGATTGAGGCGCCGCCATTGTACCTGAACGGCTCGGTAATTGTTGGTTCGATGGACGGCTGGTTTTTCCGGCTTGATGCCAAAACCGGAAAGCAAATCTGGAAATACAAGACAGATAATCAGATTGTTGGATCGGCTAATTTTATCAAATCAAGGAGTTTGTATAAACTGGCTGTTGGTAGTTACGATTACAACCTGCATGGTGTGGGCTTTGAAAAAGGTGACAGTCTGTGGCGGTACGAGTCGGATAATTTTATTAATGGTGCGCCAGCTATTTATAAAGGAAATGCGGTATTTGGCGGTTGCGACGGGTTTATTCATGTGGTGAGCATGGAAACCGGTAAGGCAGTTAAAAAAGTGAAGCTCGATACCTATGTGGCTTCGTCGCCGGTAGTGGAAGGCGACCTGTTGTATGTGGGCGATTACGAAGGTCGTTTTTTTGCTGTTAATCTGGCGGAAGGAAAAATACAATGGACCTACGATAATCAGGAAAAGAACCTGCCCTTTATTGCATCGCCTGTGCTGGGCGGCAATTTTTTGGTGATTGGAAATGAAGATCGTGAATTGTATTGCATCCGCAAGAACGATGGCTCGTTGGCGTGGAAAATCCGGTTGAGCGACCGGATCAATGCATCTTCGGTAATTTGCAAAAACAAAGTGGTCAGCGTTACAATGGATGGTATGATATACATTCACGAACTATCAACCGGCAAACAAATCTGGAGTTACGAAATAGGCAGTCCGGTTGTTGGCAGTCCTGCTGTGTACGGCAACAAACTGATTATTGGCGCAGTTGACGGACGAATTTACGTATTTGGATAATCCCTGACTTCGCAATTTCTTAACGAACCGTCATATTTTTTAGTAAAAAATTATCTGTCTCTGGGTTTTCCTAATTTTGCCAAAGTATTTCAAAGGACAAAGATGACAGTTCAGTCTTTCAGAATTAGTAGAAAAACCGATATAATTCCCAATAAAAGACGGATGCGGATTGCTGTGGCGCTGGTGTATTTCAGCATGGGGCTTTCTTTTGCTTCGTGGGCAAGCCGCATTCCGGACATCAAAACCGCCCTCAATCTGAATGATGCTGTTTTTGGAAGTATCCTGTTCGCATTGCCGGTGGGCCAGTTCCTGATGATGGCTTTTTCGGGAAAGCTGGTTACCCGTTTTGGAAGCCACAGAGTTTTAAGTTTCGCTTTACCCATTTATACAATCTGTTTGAGCAATATCGGTTTGGTGACCGCAGGCTGGCAGCTTGCCATTGCCTTGTTTCTATTTGGTGTATCGGGAAATGTGTGCAATATTTCAATCAATACACAGGGTATTTCTGCAGAACGGCTTTACGATCGGCCAATTATGTCTTCATTTCATGGATCATGGAGCTTGGCAGGTTTTACCGGCGCGCTGATCGGGCTGGCCATGATTAACCTGAAAGTCCCTCCGTACTGGCATTTTGTTACGGTAATTCTGATTGTGTGGATCATTGTGTGGATCAATTATCCGTTTTTGGTTCGTGCCAATCATAATCCTGCAAAGGGAGAGCCACGCAGAAAATTTTTTGGCAAACCCGATAAAATGCTGGTTCAGCTCGGGATTATTGGTTTTTGCAGCATGGCCAGCGAAGGCGCGATGTTCGACTGGAGTGGGGTATATTTCAAAGATGTGGTTCATGCCCCGGCCTCGCTGGTGATTTTGGGCTACACTTCATTCATGATCATGATGGCTACCGGGCGTTTTGTTGCCGACTATTTTACATCGAAGATTGGCCGGAAACTCCTGTTGCAAATATGCGGACTGATCATTTCAACCGGATTGTTTACGTCTGTTCTGTTTCCTTATCTTATTCCGGCAACTATTGCCTTTATGCTGGTGGGGATCGGCGTTTCGAGTGTTGTGCCTACGGTGTATAGCGCAGCCGGAAGACATTCCAAAATTCCTCCGGGTATTGCTTTGGCAACCGTTTCGAGTGTGAGCTTCCTCGGATTTTTAATGGGGCCGCCGCTGATTGGTTACATTTCGGCTGCATTCGGCCTTCGTTACTCGTTTGCTGTGATCGGCTTTTTCGGTATCGGCATTTTCTTTATGGTTCCGTGGATCAAATTATTGCAGAGCGAAACTGTAAAATCATAATCGTCAGAAAATACCGGTTAAGATAGTTTCCTGATTTTTTCGCATAGCAATGCTGACAAAATCATTGCATATCTTTTTTTGACCAGCGGAAGTTGTGAATAACAAATTACCGGGAGTGTCCATTCCAGCAGTGCCAGATAATAGGGTTCAATACAGGTGTTTTCACCGGAACTTTTGAAAGCATATTCTCTCATTTTTAATGACAAGGCAACATTCTTGTTCAGAATATCCTGATAATTATTTTCGGGGAGATGATCAAGCTGATTGATATCGTAAAAACGGGTTGCGAACTGCACCATTTTTTTCAGATCTTCCTCATTTTCCAAAGGCGCATATTCTGTCATGAAAATGGCTTCAAGGCGCGCAAAATCAGTCACAATGGAACGGGGTCTTGTTTCCGAAAAGTCAATCAGGTAAACATTCATATTCTGGTCGAGCAGAATATTTTGCATGTTCAGGTCGCCATGACAAATAGAGGTGTGGTAATTGATGGCTGTTTCACGTCGTCTTTTGTATTCATGTTTCAGAAACCAATACGGGTTGACTAACTTTTGTCCGGTTTCTTCTATAGTGAAAAATTCTTCATCGGATGAAATGGAAAAAAGACTGAACGCTGTGTCGTAAATATGTGGAAAAAAAGTGAAAGTCGGATCATGGTCACGGAATGGATGGATGGCTTCGTGCACAGGCTGTCCGTACCAAGGGTTCAGTATTTGCATGAAGATTTTATCAAACAGCGGCTCCAGTTGTTCGGTTGACCAGTTTTCGAAATAGTGGGTGAGCCATTTCAACTGGGTTTGTTCGCCGCCAATTCCGACAAAATTATACCGAAGTGCGCCATTATCGCCAAAAAACTCGGTACCCAACACCATGGCGCTGTTGTTTAATATGTAGGGAAGAGAATATTTCTGGCAGCGGTCGGCTTCGCGGGTGATCATTGCCCGGTTTGCGAATTTTAGCACGGTGGGCCGCAGTTTCCGCCCATCCCGGTCATAGGAATTTACCTGAAATGTCTGCGCAGAATAGCCGCCATGCAGTTTTTTTAACTCCACCCGGATCGAATCGGTGTACAATCTGCGAATTAAGAAAGATCGGACAGGTTCAAGAGAACTTTCTCCTGAAACTTCAATCGCAATACGGTGCAACGAAGCGTCTTCGAGGTTTTCAGCGCTTACTATCCATACTGTTGGATTGACCAGTAGTTCCGACGTTTCGAGGTGCTTCACATCTAAAATATTGTCAAGGGTCAAAACTTCTTTTAACAGATTTGGCAAAGTTTGGATGTTCGGAGGGATTGCGATTTTATCCAGCTCGAAACGGGCACCCCACAGACCAATGCCTTCTGTTGTAGCCTTGATTAAAGCGGAAAACTCCTGAAATCCTTTTTCTTTCAGGTTTTTAGTCAAAAAATCATCGACCACAAGGCACAGGCTGATTGACGGGCGGTTGTCGTTGAAATCGGCAATCGCCAGCGCCCTGATTTTCGGTTGATCATTATCAATACGGCAGATGGCATCAGTCAGTTGATTCAATGAAATTGAACCCGGTTTTGCCAAATGAATCCGACCGGAGGTGCTTTGTTTAAACGATACTGCCTGTTTCACCCAGATACCGGCCTGTTCAGGTTTGTGCGGAATACGGAAATCAGCAGGTTGCGATGCATCGTTGGGAATAAAACCGGCGCAGTTCCCGGTTGTAATAAACAAACCTTCGGCACCCGTTTCCTCTTCGGAGGATTCGGCTGGAGAACCAATTCCTACCGAAAATCCCAGTTCGTTGTACCCTGCAATTCCCTGACTGAGCCAAAACAGGGCCGGTTCGTTTTCTTTTTCTGTCGGAGAAAAATGAAACTGATAGCCGCCTGTTTCCCATTCTGAACCGATGCATCCCTTCTGCCTCAGCCGGTTGATCTTCTCCCGTGCAACTTCAACATTTTCTGAAAAACAGAAAACCGAATGCAATCCCGCCATTTCAAGTACATTGAAAACTTCGGCGGACATGCCGGAAATAAATAAGGAACCGCCTTTTGCCTTCAATTTTTTAAATGTTCCCAATAGAATACGAATTCCTGTACTCGATAAATAATTGCACTGCGAAAAATCAATGATCAGATAAAGTTCATTGTCTGCGAACGGCCGGACAGCCTCATCGAATGCAGAACTATTAACGGTATCAAGCCGGCCTTCGGGTGTAATGCACGGAACTGATTGTTCTGTTTGAATGCGTATTGTGATCATCTTTCAATTGATTTCTGGTTTGTTCAATTTTTGCACATAAGATACAATAAAATGTGTGCTTTTCTCAGCAGATTGGCCTAAATTTTCTCATGAATTCGGGTGCCGGATATTTCTGATTTATACATTTCCTGACGCTCCGTAATTTTTCCTGAGAATTAGTATATTTGGTAAAAACTAAACTAATCATGACAAATCCCTTTTTATGACAAAAGTTCAATCTGCCCTGTTTTCCCTTCTTCAGTTGAAGGTTCTTGCTAATTGCATCTCATTCAGGACTAAAAAATGAAAATCAAAAAAATAATAAACGAAGTTTTGGCATTGATCCTGGCCGGGGGTATTTTGCTCGTTTCGGATTTAACAAACCGCAGAAATGGTTCGGAAGATCAGGGTAAATCTTCTGAAAATAAGGAAAATAGGGGCATTAAAGGTAGAAATTACCGGTTTTGCATGGCCGAATATACCGACAGTCCGAATGCTGAAGATGCTGAACAGGGCGTACGCGATGAACTGAAACGCCTGGGTTTGGAAGAAGGCACTGATTTTACGATGAAAGTGTTCAATGCACAGGGCGATATTTCAACAATGAACAGTATTGCCGAAGCGATTGCTTCTGAAAAATGGGATATTATTTTTTCGTCTTCCACGCCAACCACGCAAAGCCTTGCACGGAAAATAAAAAATATGCCCGTTGTTTTTACCAATGTCGGCGACCCGATACGTGCGGGACTTGGAAATTCGTTTGAAGACCATCTTTCCAATTTTACCGGAATTTCTACTGTGAGCGACTTTGCAGGCCTGGTAAAGCTGGTGGTTGAGTCGGTACACGGAATAAAAACAATTGGCACAATCTATACTCCGGGTGAAGTAAACTCGGTTGTTTATAAAGAGGAACTCGAAAGAGAAGCCGCCCAACAGGGACTGAAACTGATTGCTGTTCCTGCCAATTCGGTTACCGAAGTTGCCGATGCTGCATTGTCGATTTCTGCCCAGGGAATTCAGGCATTTACACAGATATTGGATAATCTGACGTCCAGTTGCGCTCCTACGATCATAAAAGTGGCCTATGATAAAAAAATCCCCTATTTTGCTTTTGTTGGCAAGCAGGTGAAACAGGGCGCCATTGCTGCCGTTTCGCGCGATTATTATACCGCCGGGGTTGAAGGTGTTGGTATGGCCAAACAAATACTCGAAGGGAAATCGCCCAAAGAAATTCCGTATCAATATGTATCGAAAACGAATGTGGATGTGAATGCCGATGCTGAAAAATATTTCAAGGTGAAGATTCCTGAAAAATATCTCGTGCAGAAGCAAAATCCGTTGAAAGGCAAAAACTTTAAATTTTGTCTGGCTCATTATATCGACAGTTCAAATTCGGAAGATTGTGAAAAGGGAATCCGCGATCAACTGAAACAGGCCGGTTTGGAAGAAGGCGTCGATTTTAGCATGAAGGTTTTTAACGCGCAAGGCGATATTTCAACCTTGAACAGTATTGTCGATGCTATTTCAAACAACAAATGGGACCTTGTTTTTTGTAGTTCAACGCCCACCATTCAGGCTATTTCGAAAAAAATAACGAAGATGCCTGTTGTTTTTACCAATGTGGGTGATCCGGTTCGTGCCGGGCTGGGCGAATCGTTCGAAAAGCACCTTCCCAACATGACCGGAATATCGACCATAAGCGATTTCGAAGGTATGATAAAGCTGGTTGTTGAAACGATGCCGGGAATAAAAAAGATCGGAACCATTTTTACTCCGGGTGAAATCAATTCGGTGGTCTATAAAGAAGAACTTGAAAAAGCGGCAAAAAGGCACGGACTAAGTTTAATCGCGGTTCCGGCCAATTCAGCTACCGAGGTTGCCGATGCTGCCCAGTCGATTGCATCGCGGGGAATTCAGGCTTTCACGCAAATTTCGGATAACCTGACTTCCAGTTGCGGAGCGTCCATTATTAAAGTGGCCTACGACACGCGCATCCCGTATTTTGCATTTATCGAAAAACAGGTAGCGCAGGGGGCGGTTGCTTCCCATGCCCGCGATTATTATTATGCAGGCGTTGATGCAGCGAATATGGCTATCGAAATTCTGAATGGAAAGTCGCCTCAGGAAATACCGTTCCGCTATGTTACCAAATCGTTGATCAAAATCAACCCCGAGGCGGAAAAGTATTTCAAAGTGAAAGTTCCGGCTCATTACATGACAAATTCCAAATAGAACAGCAAATGTACAGGAAGATGCTAAGACACAAAGGAGAATAAGACACAGCGAATAAAAAATAAATAAGTATCAGCAAAATAACCAATATAGAAATGAATGCCAAACTCTCCGGGTTTTCACCGGCCAGTTCCCCTCTCTTTTGGAGAGGGGTTAGGGGAGAGGCCACAAATTCTTAAAAATATGAACAATCTGGAAATCAATATTGAAAATCAGGGCGAAGAGATGGTTCTGAAATGCACCGGTCGGCTTGATGCCAACTGGGCCACGCATCTCAACGATTCAATCGACCGGCTGGTTCGCGACGGCCACTACCACCTTTCGCTCGATCTATTGGGAATTGAGTACCTCAGTTCGGCAGGTATCCGCTCGCTGGTTGCCCAATACAAAAACCTGAAATCAGTAAACGGGTATTTCTACATTCAGGCCATGTCCGACAATGTGGGGCAGGTTTTAAACATGGTGGGGATGGCTGACATGTTGCGGCAGAAACCGGTAACGAAAATTGTTGAAAAGCAGCAGGAAGAAACTCCGGAACAGTGGGCGGATCGGGGATTTTCATTCAAGGTTTCGGAGCTTTTGCCGGATGGAAAATCGGCTGCAAATTTCTACGGAAAGCCGGATATGGTGCTTCAATCGGGTTTTGTTGCTGAAAATGCCCGGAAAGTTCAATCCGAAGAAAAACAGTTTGCCATTGGTTTGGGCGCTATCGGCGATTCGTTTAACGAATGCAAAAACCGTTTTGGCGAATACATGATGGTAGGGAAAAACATCGCCTATCTTCCTGCCGATGGCTCGAAAAAACCCGATTACATGGTAAGCAGCGGCCAGTTGATTGCATCGCTTACCGAATTATATGGGATTCATTTCGGGGGGAATTTTCCGCATCTGTTGCGCTTTCAGGGCAACGATGAAAAATCGACGATTGGGCTGAGCCGTTTGGCCGAAAATTTCCGCAAGTTGACAAATGCCGATCAAATTGGTATTGTGATGGTTGCTGAAAGTGGCGGTCTGATTGGCGCTTCGCTGAATGCCTCGCCGGTTGACGGAAAGAAAATTTTCAGTTTTCCGGAAGTGAAAGAAACTTTGAATTTTACGACGGAGCCTGCCCATAATAAAATGCTGACCCTGTCGGTTGGTTATTTTTCATTTACTAAAAATGCTGAAACCGCGAAATTTACACGGCCTTTGCAAGCCGGTTCATCAACGAGGGGGCATGTGCACGCGGCTGTCTTTCCGTATGTTCCGCTGAAGAAGACGGCCATCGACCTGAACGAAACCATCGATTTTCTCTTCAATACTTCGGAACTGATTGATATTCTTCATCTGACAAACGACGACCGTGAAATTTCCGGTTTGGGCGAAAGCCAGTTTGTACAGGGCTTCTGCTGGATCGTACCCATCGAATCAACCCATTTTGTTTCAACCAAATAAATTACCGATATGTCTCTGTTAATAGGATCAATCACCATCGGAATCATACTCTCGCTGCTGGCGTTGGGTATTTTTATCAGTTTTCGCATCTTCGACTTTCCCGATATTACCGCTGAAGGGGCGTTTACCTTCGGAGCAGCGACTGCCGCTTCGTTAATCGTTGCCGGAATGAACCCTTTGCTGGCCAGCCTGATCGCTTTCATTGCAGGCATGGCTGCCGGGGCGGTGACGGGCGTTATTCATACTCGTTTTAAAATCAACCCACTGCTGGCCGGTATTCTGGTAATGACCGCGCTGTATTCGGTAAACCTGCATGTGATGGGCCGGAGCAATGTGCCGCTGCTGAACAAGACCACCGTTTTTTCGTGGGTCGAAAGTTTTTCCGTCTGGATGTCGGGTGCCGATGCACGGACAATGGTTTTAGGCTGGGATGTCGCTGTAAAAGATTTGTGGCTATTGCTTTTTTGCCTGATTGCCATTGTCATTTTCTGCATCATTCTTTGGTGGTTCTTTAAAACCAACATCGGGACGGCCATGCGTGCCACGGGCGACAACGACCAGATGATCCGCGCGCTGGGCGTAAATACCAAAGCCATGATCATTGCCGGGGTGGCGCTGTCGAACGGTTTTATTGCACTGGCTGGTGCGATGTTGGCACAATATCAGGGTTTTGCCGATGTGCAGATGGGCATCGGGATGATGGTGTGGGGACTTGCCAGTGTCATCATCGGCGAAGCAATCATCAACGACAACAGTTTGGGATTTGTGATTACAGGCGCTGTTTTTGGTTCGGTGTTGTTCCGCCTGCTGGTGGCTATTGCCCTTCGCTGGGGACTGAACCCGAACGACCTGAAAATTATCACTGCCCTGTTTGTGTTTATTGCGCTCATTCTTCCGGGTATCATGAAGAATAAAAAGAAATTCACCTTTAAACGGAAAATCCATGCTTAAGATAGAAAACATTACAAAGACCTTTAATCCGGGCACTGCCAACGAGGTGAAAGCAATCCGGGGCGTCAGTATTCAAATTGAAGAAGGAAGTTTTGTGTGCGTGCTGGGAACCAACGGCTCGGGCAAATCGACCACTTTGAATGCCGTTGCAGGTACGTTTTTGGTTGATGAGGGCAAAATTTCGCTTGACGGCGTTGACATCACCAAATGGGACGAACACAAACGCGCGAAATATATTGGCCGGGTATTTCAGAACCCGTTTAGCGGGACGGCGCCCAATATGTCGATTCAGGAAAACCTGGCGCTGGCCATGAAACGCGGTATGAAACGCGGGCTGGGCTGGGGACTGTCGAAACACCTGCTCGACGATTTCAAACGAATGGTGCGACCGCTGAATATGGGGCTGGAAGACCGTCTGGAAAACCCGATTGGAAAGCTTTCCGGCGGACAACGGCAGGCGCTCACCTTGCTGATGGCAACGGCCCTGAAACCGAAGTTGCTGTTGCTCGACGAACACACAGCGGCACTTGACCCAAAAACTGCAAGCAAAGTAATCGACCTCACGCAGCAAGTTATATCGCGCGACCAACTGACTACGCTCATGGTGACCCACTCGATGCAGCAGGCCGTCAATCTGGGCGACCGCATTATTATGATGCACCAGGGAAAGGTGGCGTACGATTTTCGGGGAGAAGATAAAAAGCGCCTGAAGGTGAACGATCTGCTCAGCCTCTTCGACGAACTCCGCCGAAAAGACAATATTGACCCGGCGGTGGCGGCGATGCTGGAAGCGGGGTATGTGTAGGAGTGAGTTGGAGGCGAAGTACCTAAAACTTGTAGATATTTATTATGTGTAATGCTAAAAAAAATCCCGAACATTTATGGATTTTGATTTTATAAAGAATAGAGAAGAAGAGAATATTGTTCCAGTTGAATTAAAAAATAAGGAACAATATCATCTTGACTTATTTAATATCCATCAAAGTTGGACTGGTCGGGTTGATGCAATGTTTGCAAATGATTTCTTTAGAGAATCAATTCAATTAATAATTAATGCTATTTCACTATTTGAAAAAGGTTATTTTGACTGTTCGTTTTATTCACTTAGGCAATCGCTTGAGATTGCTACAACGATAATTTATTTCGTGGATGATGAGAAAGAAAATCGTTCAAAACAATTATCAAAATGGAAAAAACAAGAAAGGTTTCCATTGCACAATCAAATGATTAATGAATTAAACCAAAGGAAAAAAGAGTTTGCAGATTTAAGAGATAAAATGTCAGTTTACTTTGATGAATTAGAGTTGACGAAGCAAAAGCTGAATAAATATGTTCATAAACAGGGATTTGATAAATACTATACATATAGGAATCATCCTTTCAATAAAGAAAAAGAGAACTGGAATTATAGGTTAATTAATGATTTTGAATCTTTTATCAAGCAAAGCATTGGCGCAATTGCTGTATTTAGATTGGTGATTGACCCATTTCCAATATTATTAGCAGATGAAAATATTTATAATAGGACTGGCCAATTAATGACACAAGGATATAGCAAAGAGTTTATTGCAAATTATATTGGGATAGAGCATATCAATTCTTACAAGCAAACTGAAATGTATAAAGCTCATTATGATTCAATAATAACTGAAGAGGAGATGATTCCATCTGTTCTAGACGTTGTAAAACATGATTTTGTTAATAGAAATAAGATTGATGAAATTTTTTCTCAAAAACACTTGTTAGGACAACATGATTTAGTTGCTGTTGCTTTATTTGCATTCTCTGAGAAGATAGTTAAGGTATATTGCATTGGCGGTTTTCATTGGTATTTTACTAATATTTCAACGAATAGAAAAAGACTATCATGGAGCAGTGAAGATTTTAATTCTTTAAAAGATAAAGATTTGAAGTTTAATAAAGAATACGATGGAGTATTTTTGTCATATATTAGGATTAGAGAGGAAGATTATTTTTTAGAGCATAATGAGATTTTTACAGAAGCTGAAATAAATGAATTTAAACAAATAAGCACTACACACAATAAAGGCTCATAAACAGCAAAATACCCACAAGTAGGGTCTCGCTGCTTCGTTGACAGGAAAATTAGTACTCTACCCAAAGCTAATTTGGCAGATTTTTCTCTTCGAATAGCTAACTATTTTATTTTTGTTGTTTCACTTTAGGGAAACTTTCGTAGCTTTGCATCGTGGATAAAAATCGGAAATATAGGACGATTGCGTTTTACAAAGATTACTTCCAGAATTTTTTTGGGAAACAATCAAAAACGGTAAAAGCTAAGATTATTTGGACTTTCAACTTAATTGAAGAATTACAAAGGGTTCCGGAAACGTATTTTAAGCACATTGAGAATACAGATGGACTTTATGAAATCAGGGTTCAATCAGGAAGAAACATATTTCGCATTTTTTGTTTTTTTGACCAGGGACAATTAGTCGTTTTAGTAAATGGCTTCCAAAAGAAAACACAAAAGACACCTAAAAAGGAAATTGAATTAGCACTTAAAATAAGAGCAGAATATGAAAACGAAAAATAAGAACTTGATAACTCTTGAAGAGTTCAAAGAAAAAAACTACGGAAAAAGTGGGACGAAAGAGCGTGATGAACTTGATGCAGGTTACGAAAACTTCAAAATTGGAGCTTTAATTCATGATACACGTATTGAAATGGGCATGACCCAAGAACAGCTTGCCGAAAAAGTAGGAACGACTAAATCGTACATTTCTAAGATTGAGAATAATGTAAAAGAAGCTCGTATTTCGACGCTTCAAAAAATTATTGAACTTGGTTTTGGTGGACAATTGGAGCTTTCAATTAGACTTTAGCGGATGATTTACCCGAAAAAAGGAATTTTTCAAAATTGTCATCTTTAAAAAAATGTTATACCCACTTCTGGATTTGCTATCTTTGGATTAAAACAGATCGGTATGTTGACAAAAACTCAAATCATTAATTCGCTTGACAAATTGCCTGAAAAACTGACAATAGACCAGGTTGTTGATCATTTGATTTTTGTTCAGAAAGTGCAGAAGGGGCTTGATGATTCGGTAAATGAGCGTGTCAACACAAAAGACAAAGCGGCACAAAAGCTAAAAAAATGGTTAAACTAGTTTGGCCTAATTTTGCAAAACCGAATCACATGAAACACTTCAATATTTTAAAAGCCATTTTGGCGCTCGCAATCACCGCGGCAGTTTTGTTGCTTCTCGATCTCGAAAACCGCGAGAGCGAAAAGAAAAAGGAATTTTTCCAGATTGCCATTTACAAAATAGCTTCCCGTATGGTGCTTGATGAAACGGAAAACGGTGTTCTGGATGCACTGGCCGAACGCGGTTATGTGGACGGGAAAAACTGCGCCATCAAAAAGTATTGTGCCGAAGGCGACATGCCAACCGGCAACATGATTGCACAAACTATTGTGAACGGCAATTACGATATCGTGGTGTCCGTCAGTACACCGGCCCTGCAAACCATGGCCAATGCCAACAAGGAAGGCAAGGTGAAACATGTTTTTTGTGCGGTGACCGACCCGTTTATTTCGGGTGTCGGCATTACCGGAAGCGCGCCCGATCAGCATCCGCCGCACTTGGTGGGAATCGGGACTTTTCAACCGGTTGAAAGGGCTTTTGACACCGCCCGGGAAATGTATCCTGCGCTAAAAAAGGTGGGTGTTGTCTGGTGTACCAGCGAAGTTTGTTCCGAAGCCTGTGTCATACTTGCCCGTAAAAAATGCAAGGAACTGGGAATCGAGCTGGTGGAAATGAGCGTGGAAAGTTCTACGCAAATACTGGAGACGGCGATGAGCCTTACCATGCGCGGGGTTGAGGCTCTTTGGCTGGGTGGCGATAACGTGGTGGAAGCGGGCATCGACCAGTTGATCAATGCGGCGGCGAGGGCGAAAATTCCGCTGTTTACCAACAATCCGTATAAAGTTTACGGTAATGTCATTTTTGGTGTGGGAGCCAAATATTACGACGTCGGGAAAACCGCCGGAACGATGGCTGTTGATGTGCTGGAAGGCAAATCCACCAGTGAAATCGGGACGGAGAACGTAGTGCCGAATTATATAACAGTAAACCCGGAGGCGCTGAAGAACATGGAACCGAAATGGGATATCAGTAAATTTCAGTAGACCGCCTGTTTTTTACTTTACCCGGACGGGGCACACTGCTACCCGAATGGATAAAAACACCGGCAGGGGAGGGGCTTTCAATTGTAAATTTTCATATTGTCCTGAATAACAAAAAAGGGGAACTAAATTTCCCCTTTCTGAATATATTTTCGCTCTGATTTTATTCCAAATACGTGTATCCGTAAAGGCCTGAACGATAATTCGACAGGAATTCTTTTCCTTCCGTAGCCGAAATAATACCGGCTTTCACAGTGGTTGTCACCCAGGTTTCAACTGTACGTACCAGCTTTTTCGCGTTATATCCGGCGTAATCGAGCACTTCTGCAACCGTTTCGCCGTCAATCACCTGATCGATGCTGTACCCGTTTTTATCAACCGAAACATGCACCGCGTTGGTATCGCCGAACAAGTTGTGCAGGTCGCCCAGAATTTCCTGGTAAGCTCCCACAAGAAAAACGCCGATATAATATGGTTCATTGGCTTTCAGCGAATGGACGGGCAGGTAATACGATGTATTTTTGGGTGAAATAAAGTTATCAATCTTTCCATCCGAATCGCAGGTAATGTCCTGTATGGTCGCATTCCGTTCCGGCCTTTGGTCGAGACGCTGAATCGGAATGATCGGGAAAATCTGGTCAATAGCCCATGAATCGGGCAACGACTGGAACAGGGAGAAATTGCAAAAATATTTATCAGCCAGAAGTTTAGGCAAAACCAACAATTCCTCCGGAATGTGTTTCAACTTTGTGCTCATCTGATAAATTTCGAGACCGATCGACCAAAACAAACGCTCAATCTTTGCGCGCGTTTTAATGTCAAGCAAACCCAAGCTGAAACGGTCGAGCGCTTCTTCCCTGATTTGTTGTGCATCGTGCCATGTTTCGAGCATATACGGTTGGTTCAGCGCATTCCATGCCTGATACAGTTCCTGAACCAGTTCATGGTCTTCTTCCGTTACTTCTTCATCGTCATCCCATTCCGGAACCGAAGTTGATTCCAGCGCTTCAAAAATCAGCACCGAATGATGGGCTGTCAGTGATCTGCCCGATTCTGTAATTACATTCGGATGTGGCAGGTTATTTTTCTCGCTCACATCCACCATCGTCGATATAGCGTCATTTACGTATTCCTGAATGCTGTAATTAACGCTGCTTTCGCTGTATGCCGAACGGGTCCCGTCGTAATCAACACCCAGTCCGCCACCAATATCGACGAATTCAATATTGAAACCTTCGTGACATAGCTGTGCATAAAAATGAGATGCTTCGCGCAGGGCCAGTTTTATGCGGCGAATCTTGGTCACCTGGCTGCCAATATGAAAATGAACCAGGCGCAGGCAATCTTTCAGATTGTTGGTTTCTAGGTATTCCATGGCTTCAAGCAGTTCGCTCGATGTTAAACCGAATTTACTGACATCGCCGCCCGAATTTTCCCATTTGCCACTCCCCGAGCTTGCCAGCTTGATGCGAACCCCCAGATTGGGTTTCATTTTCAAACGCTTGGCAATTTTATTGATCAGTTTTAATTCGTTCAGTTTTTCAACAACCAGAAAAATGCGGCGTCCCATTTTTTGGGCCAAAAGCGCCAGTTCAACGTAATCTTCATCTTTATAGCCATTGCAGATAATCAGCGAATCGTTGTCAGTATTCGTTGCAATTACGGTATGCAATTCAGGTTTCGAGCCGGCTTCAAGTCCAATATTGAATTTATTTCCATGACCGACAATCTCTTCAACTACCGGTCGCATCTGGTTTACCTTGATGGGGTAAATAATAAAATTCTGTCCCTTGTAATCGTATTCTTCAGCAGCAATTTTAAAACAACTGGTCATCTTTTCAATCCGGCTGTCCAATATATCCGGAAACCGGATTAGCATAGGGGCCGAAACATCCCGTAACGAGAGTTCGTCAACCAGCTCTTTTAAATCGACTTGTGGCCCCTCCTTTTTAGGGGTAACCACCACATTTCCTTTTTCATTGATTGAAAAATAACTTCTGCCCCAGCCATTAATGTTATACAACTCAGCAGAATCTTCAATGCGCCATTTTCTCATTTAAGGTAAACAGTAATAATAAAAAACATTTTTAGTCCATTATCACCCGCAAAGATAAAATAAAGATGAACTAATTCAATTAATAAATTACGCGGGGATTACAGGATTGCTGAATTGCTAAATTACCAGATTGATGGATTGTTACCGGTAACCAAATTGGAATGATTCAGTTTTCGAAAAAACAAAAAAGCTGCCCCTGAGTGAGCAGCTTTTACTAAATGTCTTCAGGCAATTATTGCTTTAAAATTAATTTGCAGTTAATAAATATTTGTTGATGTTTTCAATAAACATGTTTTTGGTTTCTTCCTTTGAGCGTCCTGTTCCTGCCATCATTACAGGTTTTCCGTTTACCGGGATATACAAAAATGCAGGAATACTCTGGATTCCAAATACTCTGGCAAGTTCCTGTTCTTTTTGAGTATCAATTTTATAAACATTCACTTTGCCTGCATATTCTTTTGAAATCTCCTCCAAAATAGGGGAAGCCATGCGGCACGGAGCACACCAGTCGGCGTAAAAATCAACAATAGCTGGTTTATCGCCTTTGTATTTCCATTCCTGAGGTGAACTGTTGTAATCCCAAACTTTTGCCAGAAATACTTCTTTTGTGAGATGTACAGTTCCGCTTTGGGGATTCTCATCAGAAACCGCGCTGACGATTTTGTCTCCGGTTTCATTGGCAGAGCTTTCCGTCGTATTTTTATTTCCGCATGCAGAAGAAGTAATTGCGAATACGGCCAAAACAAACATTAATTTTTTCATGTTATCTATACTTTAATGATTAATTTCTAAAAATATCTTTCAAATATATGCAAAAATCTATATATTTTAATAACAACGATTATGCCAATCTTGAATATCTGTCAGCAAAGAATTTTTGTCAGTGTTTCTGCCAGAGTTAAGAATGGAAAAAAAATTTTTCCTGTACGCAACCATTTTTTTGTTGCTGCTGTCTTGTAATTGGATTTTAAATAGTGGAAAAGATGAAAACAATTAAGATTTTTTTACTGATTACATTCACGACACTTTTTCTTGGTTCGTGTGATTTTGATGATGACGGGTACTCTTTGTCGGACGCATGGATTGGCTTTGGCTTAACTGACAATGTCAGTGAAAATGGGGACTCATTCATTATCCGTATGGACGACGGATCAGTTTTATACCCGGTTGCCAACCAGATACCCTGGTTCGATATTGAAGAAGACCAGCGTTTACTTGTAAATTTCACTGTGCTGGGAGACAAAAATGTTTCGGGCAACAACAAAGAATATTATGTGCGTATCAATCAACTGAAAGAAATTCTATACAAAGGAATTTTTGAAATTACGCCTGAAACAGAAGACAGCATTGGCAACGACCCTATCCACGTGGTGGATGCATGGCTGGTTGATAGTTTGCTGACTTTCGAGTTGAGATATTACGGGAATAGTCAGGTGCATTACATCAACCTTGTAAAACAACCGGGTACACCAACTGCCGCAGACGAACCTATTGAACTTGAACTGCGGCACAACAACCGGAATGACGCTCCTTACATGCCTATGACGGCTTTTGTTACCTTCAAACTAAATGCTTTAAAAATAGAAGGCAAAAGCTCAACAAGTTTTAAAGTGACCGGCGTCGATTTCAACGATGGCACCTACAAAGACACGGGAGTATTTGAATATGGAAACAATTAATAAATAATCGATCCCATTCTCAGGCACCTGTCCCATTTTTTTGGGGCAGGTGTTTTTTTGTCGTTTTTTTATTGAAGAACAATCCGTATTTTGCTTCCTTCAATTTTTTAATGATTTGAAATCATAACAATATTAAACAGTAATCAGATGAGACGGATTTTTTTCTTGCTTCCCGTGCTTGTGGTATTAATTTCGTGTTCAAAAAAAGAAGTTCAAACAGAGATGGTAAAAAACTATGTACCTGAAACGCCGAAACTGGATTCAGATATTATGACTCCGGAAGTACTCTGGTCGTTCGGACGGCTGGGCGAAGCCGCTGTATCGCCCGACGGGAATACCGTATTGTATTCGGTAACCTATTTTAAAGTTGACGAAAATAAATCGTACCGCGATTTGTACACTGTTCTGGCAAAAGGTGGAAAACCGAGACGTATTACCGATACAGAAGTAAAAGAATCGTCAGCAGCCTGGCGTCCCGACGGGAAAAAGATTGGCTATCTGTCGCCGGTATCAGGCAACATGCAACTGTGGGAAATGAATCCCGACGGAACTGAAGCTGTTCAGGTGTCGAAAATTGAAGGCGGCATCAACGGGTTCAAATATTCACCCGATATGAAGCACATTCTGTATACAAAAGATGTGAAACTTGACGAAGATATTCATGATTTGTTTCCCGATCTGCCCGAAGCAAATGCCCGTCTGGAAAACGATCTGATGTACCGCCACTGGGACAACTGGCACAATTATACATACAGTCATATTTTTGTTGCAGACTACTCGAATGGTAGTGTGAACGAGGGTAAAGATATTATGGAAGGTGAAAAATTCGATAGTCCCGACAAACCTTTCGACGGAATGGAGCAAATCAACTGGAGCCCTGAAAGCAAACGGATTGTTTATTCGTGTAAAAAGCTTCATGGCAAAGCGTACTCGCTTTCAACCAATAGTGATATTTATATATACGATATCAGAAGTGGTGAAACGAGAAATTTCACTGATGGAATGATGGGTTACGATAAAGCTCCTGTTTTTTCACCTGATGGAAAATACCTGGCTTGGGAAAGCATGTTGCGCGATGGTTACGAAGCTGATAAAGCACGCTTGTTTGTGGCGGATATGGAAACCGGTGAGAAAAAAGATTACTCGGTAGGTTTTGACCAGAGTTCACATGGACTGAGTTGGGGAGCCGACAGCAGATCGCTGTATTTTATCAGCGATATTCATGCTACCGACGAAATATACAAACTGACTTTGATCGATGGAAGAATAGTCCGTATTACGGATGGCGTTCACAATTACGGATCGGTAGAAGAAACGCCGAATGGTCTGGTTGCCCAAAAAACATCCATGTCACAACCGGCTGATTTGTATTTGGTTGATCCGGCAACAGGGAGCGATAAACCTATTACAAAAATAAACGAAGGAATTTTAGATCAGCTTACCCGCGGAAAAGTTGAAAAACGCTTGGTGAGGACCACCGATGACAAGGAAATGCTGGTTTGGGTAATTTATCCGCCTCATTTCGATCCGAATAATAAATACCCTGCCATTTTGTATTGCCAGGGCGGACCGCAAAGCACAGTGAGCCAGTTTTGGTCATATCGCTGGAACTTCCAGATGATGGCAGCCAACGGCTATATTGTGGTAGCGCCCAACCGTCGCGGGTTACCCGGGTTCGGACAGGAATGGCTTGAACAGATCAGTACCGACTACGGAGGCCAGAATATACAGGATTATCTGAGCGCTATCGATGACATGGCCCGAGAACCGTTTATAGATAAAGACCATTTGGGTGCAGTGGGCGCCAGTTATGGCGGTTTCTCGGTAAATTATCTGGCTGGACATCACGAAAAACGTTTCAAAGCATTTATTTCACATTCCGGAATTTTCAATTTCGAACAACAATACCTCACCACTGAAGAAATGTGGTTTGAAAATTTTGATATGGGAGGTCCATATTGGGATAAAACAAATGAGGCCGCACAACGCTCGTTCTCATTTTCTCCGCACCTGTATGTTGATAAATGGGATACCCCGATACTGGTTATCCACGGCGGAAAAGACTTCCGTATTCCATATACACAGGGAATGGCTGCATTCAATGCCGCAAAACTGCGCAATATTCCTGCACAGTTCTTATACTTTCCGGAAGAAAGCCATTGGGTTTTAAGCCCACAGAATGGTATTTTATGGCAACGGGTGTTTAAGCAATGGCTGGATAAATGGCTGAAAGAACAATAGCGTAAGTAAGCAATAAAAACGGGCAACCGATTAAAAACAGAACGCCCCGGCTCTTCCTGTCAATGGAAAAAGCCGGGGCGTTTTGCATACAAGTTTACAATTCAACAATCTTGTATTCCGTCAAAAATTACTAACTTGCCGGCCTCAAAAATTTTTAGCTATGGGTATTTTCGGAAGCTTTACCAAATCGAAAAAAGACAGTCTCGATCAGGGTTTGCAAAAGACAAAAGAAAGTGTTTTCAAAAAACTGGGACGTGTAATCATTGGTAAATCGAAGGTTGACGACGAAGTACTGGATAACCTGGAAGAAGTACTGATTTCTTCGGATGTAGGCGTTGAAACGACCCTGAAAATCATTGAACGCATCGAGAACCGGGCATCGCGCGACAAATACCTGAATGCTTCGGAATTAAATACCATCCTGAAAGAAGAAATTGCTGAACTGCTCGAAGAAAATAACTCGGCTGATGTGGCCGATTTCGATCTCCCGGAAAGTGGCATCCCGTATGTAATTATGGTTGTGGGAGTAAACGGCGTCGGCAAAACAACAACCATTGGCAAGCTGGCCTATCAGTTTAAACAAGCAGGTAAAAAAGTTATAATTGGTGCGGCTGATACATTCAGGGCTGCTGCTATCGACCAGTTGGAAATATGGGCGCAGCGCGTTGATGTGCCGATCATCAAACAAAAAATGGGCTCCGACCCGGCTTCAGTGGCTTACGACACAGTTGCTTCTGCCAAAGCACAGGGAGCCGATGTGGTGATTATCGATACTGCCGGAAGGTTGCACAACAAAATCAACCTGATGAACGAGTTGTCGAAAATAAAAACGGTGATGCAAAAAGTTATTCCAACCGCACCAAACGAAGTGTTACTGGTACTTGACGGCTCAACCGGACAAAATGCCTTTGAACAGGCGAAACAATTTACCAAGGCGACCGAAGTTACAGCACTGGCGCTTACCAAACTTGATGGCACAGCCAAAGGTGGTGTCGTTATTGGCATTTCTGATCAGTTCAAAATTCCGGTAAAATATATTGGCATCGGCGAAAAAATAGAAGACTTGCAAATTTTTCGCAGAAAAGAATTTGTTGAATCGCTGTTTTCCTGAAAAATGAAATCCGGCACTGAACTCAGCCCGCAATAAATCGCTTTAGACACTTCGCTCTCAAATCTTTTCCACATATACCTGTGTCGTCTCGACTCTGACTACTTTTATAGCTTCTCCTTTTTCAATCATGCCCAGTTCCGAAACTGCATCGTATACAGTTTCTTCAATTTTTACTTTTCCTGAAGGACGTAAAACGGTATGGGCAATTCCTTCTTTTCCTTTCAAATCCATTAAGCGGATATCAATGCTGACATAGCCATCCTCCCGTTTCTGGACATCCTGCAATGAAAGATTTTTTAAAACTCCGGATTGTGTCGTAAAAAGCCGTTTGCTTAGCCAAAGCGACAAGACAAAACCTGTAAAAGTTGCAATTACAACCGTTGAAAGAGCTACCATCACCTGGCGCGGCTCTACCCCATCGAAATTAAAATGAACATTGCCAATCAGACTTAAAACCAAACCGGAAAAGGCCAGAACAATACCGGAAATTCCGGCTATGCCAAAGCCGGGAAAAACAAATATTTCAACGGCAACCAAAATCAGACCAACAACAAAAATGATGATCTCCCAATTGGCAGCAAGGCCTTCAAGATAAAGGGGCGCAAAGTAAGTTATAGCTGCTAAAACCGCAATTATAAGCGGAAAGCCGATTCCCGGCGTTTGCATTTCAAAGTAAATTCCTCCCAGAATAGCCATGATTAGAATTCCGGAAACAACCGGATTAACAAGAAAGCCGATCAGTCTCTCAAGTCCGGTTGGTTTGTATTCCACAATTTCATAATTTTCATATCCCGCTTCGTCCATCAGTTCTTCCACATTTTCAACAATACCTTCACAGAAACCGTATTTCACTGCTTCAAGCGGAGTGAAAGTGAGTATTTTTCCCGTATCGATAATTCCTTCTATATAAACATCCTCGTCCACCATTGCTTCAGCAATACGCGGATCGCGTTTCCATCGCAAAATAGTATCCTGCTGTTCGATGATGGTATCTTTTCCATGAGATTCAGCCGTAGCCCGCATAATCGATCGCATGTACGACTGATACTTGTCGGGCATTTTTTCACCCGTTTGATTGACGACAGTTGCCGCGCCAATCGACGAGCCTTTGCGCATATAAATGCGGTCGCAAGCCACCGAAATCAGAGCACCGGCCGAAGCTGCATTATTGTCGATAAACACGTAAACCGGAATGGGGCTATTCAGGATTTTGGTACGGATGGAATCGGCATCCAGTACTGTCCCGCCATACGTGTTCATGTGTATCAGCATTAAATCGGCATTCAGGCTGTCGGCAGCTTCAAATGCCTGTTGTGTTTGCCGCCAAATTGCCGGAGCAATGTTTTCTTTGATATTCAACTTATAAACAAGTTTCTGATCTGTTTGTATTTCTCCTGAAGAAACACCTTCTACAGAAATTGTATCCTGTGAAAAACATTCGGTAATGGAAAATAGAAAACAAATCGCGATGGCTACTATTCCTGATTTCATATCGTTAACTTTAAAAATGGATACATATAAGGCTGTTAAATCCCAAAGTTATAATTTTTAATTGGCTTCATTAACGAATATTCTCCTTTCAATTCGGCTTGATCCAATCTTCTGACAGAAATACAGGCTATCACAATTATCTATTCCGAAAAGAAGGAAAAAAAATTGTATATACTTTGCCTGTTTCCGATAAACAATTACCTTTGGTGCCCGAAAAACCGGTCTGTAGCTCAGTTGGTAGAGCAGCTGACTCTTAATCAGCGGGCCCGGGGTTCGAGCCCCCGCAGACCGACTTAAAGAAGAGGTAATTGCATGATTTGTAATTGCCTCTTCTTATTTTTTTACCCAACTAACTACCTTTTCATCTTTTTGCATTGAAACAACCTGAAATCCCTTTTTACTGAGCATATCGATAATCGGCGCAGGTACAAATGGTGTGATTAACCGAATTCAAATTTTTGCCAACGCCAAAAATACGGCATGTAACGAAATCGTCAGAAACAGATATAAATTCCGCGAGGTTTGCGGACTGAGCCTGAAAAATTTGTACTTAATCGAACTGTGACGGCACGCAGTGAGGCAATCTCCGCACAAGGTGCAATTAAAGCCCGGTTTCTTGTTTTTTATATCCTGAAGATTTAAGGCATCGTATTTACAGTAACTGGTACATTTCATGCACAGGTCGCAATTTGAATCGATATACATTCGAAACGGATTGATGGGCTTCGTCAGGTTCACTACCGTACCAATCGGGCAATACAACGTACAATGTGCCATCTTTTTGTGTTTCCTTGAATAAAAAATCATAACGCCGACACCTGTCAGTCCAAAAACAACTGCAATAATTGTGGTGATAAGCGGCGAAACATTGAGCCAGCGTAAAACCAAAGCCGCGGTAATTACCAGAATCAGGATGGTCGATTTGATGGCACGCTGATTTTTTAATTTGGCCAGCTTGGTTTTGCCCCGGGCAACCAGGTTGTCCATGGCACCAAAGTAACACAACTGACTACACCATGCCGGACCGGTAAGTATGATCGTACTGATAAATAAAATGGTCATAAGTGAAAGCTGTGCGCGGTGAATTGGACCAGCCACGATCAGCATGGGAATCGGCAGGTGCAGTTTCCCAGTCATCAAAAATCTTTCAGCTCCCAGTATCCCAAGCAGCAACTGACTAAAAAACACCACAGAAAACAGTGTCCAGGTAATTCTTCGCCATTGAGGTACATTTTTTTGGTCCTGCATTTTCCAGGCTACAAAAGCGCCATATAATGCAATAAGTGTCAGTTGAATCCATCCCGCACCATTCAAAAAACGTTCGGCAATAAGAATCGGGTTTTTCACCATTTTCCATTGAACCACGGCCAAAATAGAAAAAGTGAATAAAAAAACAGCAACCGGTAATCGAAGATTTTTATTGAAAAACATAAAATCAGAAGTTTAAAACTTTAAATGCCTGATTGGTCTTTTGTGCCAAACTTTGAATGGTTTCTTCACTCACCAGCTTGTTAATTGCCTCGCGAATGGGACCATATTGATCGTGCAGAGGACAAGGGTGGTTGGCATCGCAATGTTTCATGCCAAAACCACAACCATCAAGAATCTTTCCCCCTTCGATCGATAAGATCAATTGTTTCAGCGACAGCTCAGACTTCGATTCATCGAAATGAAATCCTCCACCCTTTCCTTTAATAGAATTGACAAATCCCAACCGCACCATTCGTTGAAGTATTTTAGCAGTAAAAGCCTGGGGCGCTTCAATTTCCTTGGCAATCTCTTCAATTCCCGGACGCAGATTCTGGTAATTCTGATGCTGAATGTAAACCAGGCTGCGGAGTGCATATTCTGTCTCTTTATTAAACATTATTGTATGTCATTAGTCATTTAGTTGATATTCGATAGCGCAATATTGAATGTATAAAATCCGATATTTGAAAAATTACCAAATCGTTCCGTCTTTTTATCTTCCATTCTTTTATCTCCTGATCTTTTGTCTTCTTTCCCGATAAAAACTTTCACAAAAATAAAAAATATTTTTAAAATTTACTAAAAGACCTTTTTGTCTTTTAAAAAATATTTCATACTTTTGTATCTGTAATTCTTAAAGCAAATAATATGAGAACAGAAATATTAAATCAAAAGACTATAGGTCAAATTGTAGCAGACGACTATCGGGCAGCAGCGATATTCAAACAAGCCGGAATCGATTTTTGCTGCGGAGGCAACAAAAGTATAGAAGTAGCCTGCAACGAAAAGGACGTTGATGTACAGAAACTGACGCTCGAATTAAATGAACTCGAATTAAGCACACCTGCTCTGCATCACGATTTTAAAAACTGGGATTTGGGCTTTCTTGCAGATTATATTGTAAATACTCACCATAAATATGTATTGAGAACTCTCCCTGAACTGGTGCATTACACTCAAAAAATTGCTCAGGTACATGGAGAGAACCATCCGGAACTTATAAAAGTAGCTTCATTATTCTTTGAAATAAATCGTGAATTATTACAACACCTGAAACAAGAGGAAGAGGTACTTTTTCCGGCCATCAAAGAAGTGATGAAAAACAATACCCCTGGGGCAAAAACAACCATCGCCATTGAAATTTCGCGGATGAATGGTGAACATGAATTTGCCGGCGGAGCGATGGACAAAATCAATGTGATTACCAATGGTTATTCAATCCCGGCTGATGCCTGCAACACCTACCGTGTAGCTTTCAAACTACTCGAAGAGTTCGAAGACGATCTGCATACACACGTTCATCTCGAAAACAATATTTTGTTTCCAAAAGCATTAATTCTTGCAAAAAAATAAGAAATGGATACAGCAACACAAAACCTCGAAAACGACCATATCCACATTCTTCGTCTGACAGACATCATGTTGGCTATGGTCGAAAAACATAGCGCCGAAGCTGTACATTTTGAACTGGTAGTAAATCTGATCCGCAAGTTTGCAGACGGAATTCATCATGCCAAGGAAGAAGATTTGTTGTTTCCGCTTATGGGAGAAAAAGGTTTTTCGCCTGAACAAGGACCTGTGGCAGTGATGCTGCACGAACACGTGCAAGGTCGGAATTTCGTTAAAGGAATAAGCGATGGCATCGCGGAATTACAAAAAGGGAACAGGAATGCACTTCAGCCCATTTACGAAAATATGAGTGGTTATGCCTACTTGCTGCAAAACCATATTTCGAAGGAAAACAATATTCTCTTCCGCATGGCCGACCGGGTTTTTAGCACTGATGAACAACAAAACCTGTTAGTCCGATTTGCTGAAATCGAAAACGAAGCTGATTCTGAATTCAATGCTGAAAATTCAATCGCCAAAATCGATTTTCTGGCTTCCATCTATCTTCAGTAAATAAGAATTTTAAAATGTATTGAAGGTTTATGAAAAAGCGAACACACAGTAGAATAAAGAGATAAATATCTAACTATTAATTAAATCGAACAGAATGAAGACAAAAAACCTTTGGATTGGGTTCATTGCCGTTATGGTGATATCATTTGGAGTATTGCTTTATTATGGCAGCGAAATTTACCGGCAAGCGCCACCTGTTCCTGAAAAAGTGGTGACTGAATCCGGGAAAATCTTGTTCACCGGGCAAGATATTAAAGATGGCCAGAATGTTTGGCAATCGCTTGGAGGACAAGAAGTAGGAACTATCTGGGGACACGGCGCCTATCTGGCTCCCGACTGGAGTGCCGACTGGCTGCACAAGGAAGCGGAGTTCCTGTTGGACAAACTTGCCATGCAGTACGACAGTATTCCTTACGATCAGCTAACAAACGACCGGCAGGCTGCGCTTAAAGTGTTGCTGCAAAACGATCTTCGTAAAAACCGCTACGATCCGCAGTCGAAAATCCTCACTGTTTCCGACTTGCGGGCCGAGGCTATTGCTGCCAACAGCGATTTTTACGGCCGCCTGTTTACTGATGATCCGGAGTTTAACGATTTGCGCGATGCATACGCCATTCCTGCCAACTCACTGAAAACCCCGGAACGGGTACGTTTATTAAATACTTTCTTTTTCTGGACCTCATGGACATGTGTTACCAACCGTCCGGATTCTGATATTTCATACACGAATAATTGGCCTGCTGAAAAATTGGTTGCTAACACACCAACCAGTTCAATGATCCTGTGGACCGGCTTCAGCGTGATTATTCTATTGGCAGGCATTGGCTTGATGGTTTGGTATTACGCCCGTAAACGGGAAGAAGCTGAAGGTGAGACTTCAAGAGAGTTTCCTTTAAGTGGAATTAAACAAACCCCATCGCAAAAAGCTACATTAAAATATTTCTGGGTGGTATCAGCCTTATTCGTTGTGCAAATTATACTCGGAATTATAACTGCACACTATGGAGTTGAAGGACAGGCACTTTATGGTATTCCACTGTCTGATTGGCTGCCCTATTCCATTTCGCGCACATGGCATGTACAAATCGCCATTTTCTGGATCGCAACTTCATGGTTAGCCACTGGCTTGTATTATACCCCAGCTATTTCAGGACATGAGCCAAAATTCCAACGGTTAGGCGTCAACTTCCTTTTCATTGCACTGCTGATTATCGTAGTTGGTTCATTACTTGGACAATGGTTTGGTGTAATGCAAAAACTTGGACTGGTCGAAAACTTCTGGTTTGGTCACCAGGGATATGAATATGTCGATTTGGGCCGTTTCTGGCAGTTATTCCTCTTTGTTGGCCTCGTAATTTGGCTTATTCTTATGGGCCGGGCCATGTGGCCTGCATTAAAACTTCGTTCGGAGAACCGCAATCTGCTTATCATGTTCCTGATTTCGACTGTTGCCATTGCCGCTTTTTACGGGGCAGGACTGATGTGGGGCCGTCAAACCAATCTCGCCATAGCTGAATACTGGCGCTGGTGGGTAGTTCACCTTTGGGTAGAAGGCTTTTTCGAAGTATTTGCCGTGGTGGTTACATCGTTCCTGTTTGTGCGAATGAAAATTGTAAAAGTAGCCACAGCAACAACTGCGGTACTTTTTACCACCATTATTTTCCTTTCAGGAGGCATTTTAGGTACATTTCACCACTTGTATTTTACTGGCACTCCAACCTCAGTCATGGCGCTGGGAGCAACGTTTAGCGCACTGGAAGTAGTGCCTTTGGTACTGATGGGTTACGAAGCCTGGGATAATCTGAGGATCAGCCAGAGCTCAGAATGGATAAAAGCATACAAATGGCCTATTTACAGTTTCATTTCAGTAGCATTCTGGAACCTGGTAGGAGCGGGAATCTTCGGATTTCTTATTAATCCTCCCATTGCGCTTTATTACATGCAGGGATTGAATACCACACCGGTACACGGTCATACTGCCCTGTTCGGGGTCTACGGAATGTTGGGTATTGGGCTGATGCTTTTCGTATTACGTGACATGAATACCGAGGTGATCTGGAAAGAAAAATGGCTCAAATTTGCATTCTGGAGTATCAACATCGGATTGGCATTAATGGTGCTGATCAGCGTGCTACCTATTGGATTACTGCAAACTGTGGCCAGTGTTAATGAAGGACTTTGGTATGCCCGCTTGGCCGAGTTCCTTGGACAACCCCACATGGTTACACTGAAATGGCTTCGTGCAATCGGCGATACCATTTTTGCACTTGGAACAGTTTCTCTGGCCTGGTTCATCTTCGGATTGAAAGGTGGCTGGAGTATTGAAAAGAAATAATTCAGGCATTTAATACCTTACAAAGTGTCCTTTGGTTTATTTTTGCTGAAGGACACTTTTTTATTTTCATTATGTCGGAACATATAAACAACAGATCGGACAGGAATGCAGGGCTCCTCGCTTTTTCGCGGAAATTAATTGTAACCGGAAATGCAAAAGATTGTATCGCTGATTATCAGTCATTGGTTGATACGGTGACTGACCGCGAAACCATGCAGGTAATCGATCAGCTTTTACAGGAGGATATTCCTTTTGAAAAAGTAAAAGCAAACATTGGCAAATTGCTGAATGTGTTTTATAAGTCGTTGAAAAGTCACGTGTGGGAGAAACCCGGCGAAGGGCATTTCCTTTATTGCCTGATGCTCGAAAACCGGGCAGTTGAAAAGGTCATGGAAGAAATGAAACAGGAGATTAAAACTTTTTCAAGAACAGAAAAACCTGACTTTGAACGGTTAAAAACATTGGTGTCTTCACTGAAAAAGTACGAATTGCACTATATCAAAAAAGAAAATATTCTGTTCCCATATATTGAAAACACTTTTCCACAGTACCGCTGTTTGCAACTCATGTGGTCGTTTCACGACGATTTTCGTCGGTTGCTGAAAACGATTGACGGAATGTTAAACGAAAAACATTTGGAACCAGCCCGCCTGAACAAAGCATTAGGTGACCTCTTTTTTGTGGTGCTGCCCATTATTTTCAGGGAAGAACAAATTCTTTACCCGGTTGCTTACCAGTCAATTCCGGCCAAAGTATGGAATGATATGAGTCTGCAAAGCGCTGAAATTGGCTGGTGTTATATTGAACCGCCACAAATTCAAAACACCAACCCCGAACGATCGGGGCAAAATTCAAATGAAACAGATGGAGCAGTTGATTTAGGTACCGGTTATCTTACGCCTTCACAATTAATTTTGCTATTTGAAAATCTTCCGGTTGACATTACTTTTGTCGATGAGAATGATGAAGTATGTTACTTTTCAGGAACTAAACACCGGATTTTCCCCCGTTCGAAAGCCATTATTGGCAGAAAAGTACAAAATTGCCATCCGCGCGAAAGTGTACACGTAGTAAATGATATTGTTGATGCTTTCCGCAACGGGACACGGGACCATGCTGATTTCCGGATTCAGATGAAAGGCCGCTTTATCCACATCCGCTATTTTGCGCTGCGCGACGATCAGGGAAATTACCGGGGAACAATTGAAGTAAGCCAGGATGTTACCGAAATCAGGGCTTTACAGGGAGAACAACGATTGCTTGATTGGAATAATCCGATTTGAATTCCTAATTTTTGATAAAAATATTCTTCAGATAGTCGGCTACCCGGACCGTTTGACGGACGACTTTTTCTTTCAGATTCAATCGTTCAGCAAGTATAAATTCATTTAACAGATTGGAAAACTCCGGCGCTCTCAGGTATCCATACGCTTTATGATGGTTGGGAATACCATTTATTTCGTAATCGTTTTTTACCAAAAAATCGACAGGCTTCACACCATTACTGTTTTTCGAAAAATTGTCGGCCAATTTATAATCAAGAGCTACGCTATCTTGAATATCCGCAAAATTATACCAGTTTTTCAAAATTCCGGGCGGAGTGACCATGTGGTTTTCAATGGCATTCATTTGTTTCTGTTCGGCAGCAATTTTACTGACAATAATTGGCAAACCGAGCGGCGAGCCAATGGTGACAAACGTGTGTATATTAATGTGAGGAGCAAGAAACGTCAGTACATCAAATGCGATAATGGAGCCCATCGAATGACAGATCAACATGATGTTGTTATTTTTGTGCTTTTCCAATACCTGAGCAAGCCGCTCCCGAATCAGGTCTTTTGCTTTACGCCCGGAAATATCTCCCGGAGCATTGTTTTCGGAATAGTAAATTTCCAAATCCCGAAAATATTTCCGCACAAGGGTATCGGTAATAAATGAATAATTCAGGCTGAAATCTTCATTCAAAAATATACGGTTCAGTTGACGTCCCAGAAAATCAACAGTCTTTTTGCGTAAACTGTGATCTTCCGCCAAAACAGATTGTATTCCCTTTTCATATTTTTCGTCCATAAAATACGGACTATCGGCGTTGGTTTCCGACACCTCCAACGGCTTATCGTACATGATGTCGGCCCAGTACACTATTTCAAATTTAGGCAATGCCGTGTTGAAATTACGATTTTCAAGCCCCTCCATCATGGACAGTTTCCACCAATGTTCGAGTAACTGTCTGGGAGGTTTGTTGCTAAGTCCGTGAATTCCAATGATTACATTTGCCATAAATACGACCAAATAATGGATTAAATCATTCAAAAAAAGCCGAATAAAATTAATTTGTTTTTCTGTTTAATGAATATTCTCGTGAAAAATATTTTAAACAGAAGTCCGAAACGAACAAACAAAAATCAAAGGATTTGATTTGAGGAATCTCTTCCTATTTTGGATATTTTCTTTTATCCATTTTGATATCTTCCATCAACAACTGATTGCCGGGAATTTTTTGTGAAAGATTGTATTGGACAGAGTATCCTGAATCTATTTTTGAATCACATCGAGCCGTTTCCATTCGCGAAGAAGGAAAAAGGTCACGATTATTGCAGAAATGCTGTCGGCAACCGGAATGGCCATCCAGACACCTTTTAATCCGAAGAAAAAAGGAAAAATAAGTAGCAAGGGGATCAGGCAAACGACCTGCCGAAGCAAGGTCAGAAGAGTCGCAATTTTTGCTTTTCCAACCGATTGAAAAAAATTGCCCGCGACCACCTGAAAACCAACGACAGGCAAGGCAAGAACAGCAATCCGCAGACCGTTCCGGCCCATTTCCAGCAACTGTTCATCTTTCGATTCAAACAGTTTGATGATTGAATCGGGAATGAGTTGAATAAGTGCAAAAGCAGCAACGGAAATCACAGATGCAGAAATAATTGCAATACGCAACGCCTCTTTCACCCGGCCACTTTTATTCGCCCCGAAATTGAAACCAATAATCGGTTGCGAAGCCATGTTGATCGCGACAACTGACATGACCACCAACGTCAGCACACTATTGATGATTCCCATTGCCCCAACGGCAATGTCACTTCCGAATGATATCAGGGTTTTATTGAGTAGGCCCTGAACAAAACTGTTGGCAATCTGCATTACAAAAGGCGCCATCCCGATTGCCAGAATCTCAAGTACTATTTTTTTATCGATCCTGAAATATTTTGATCTGATTTTCACCACAGAACGACTGCTTTTAAAATGCAACAACACCCATACTGTCAGCACCATCATGGAAATAACCGTTGCATAAGCGGCTCCTTTTACACCCCAGCCAAACCAAAAAATAAAAATAGGGTCAAGAACAATGTTGGTTCCGGCGCTGATTAACATAGAATACATGGCAATCTTTGCGTTTCCTTCGGAACGAATCACTGAATTCAGTGAAAAACCAACGACCTGAAAAACAACTCCGACCAAAATAATATTGAGATAATCGTTCGCATAGCCAATGGTTTCGGGGGTAGCGCCGAACGAACGAAGCATCGGTCCTTTAATGGCAAAGCCAACCAAAGTAATAACAATCGAAACCAGGATCATCAGAACAAAACTGTTGCCCAATACTTTTTCAGCTTTTTCCATATCCTTTCGCCCCATGTTAATGGAAACCAGCACTCCGGCGCCAATGCCAATCAGCATACCAAACGCCATCATAATCAACATGACCGGGAAGATTACAGAAATACCGCTCAAAGCAAGCGAACCAACCCCCTGCCCGATAAAAATCCGGTCGACAATATTATACAGGGCATTGACAAAAACGCCAATGAAAGCAGGAATAAAAAATTTCAACATCAACCTGGAAATATTGGCGCTTTCCAGTTCTTTGGCTCTGTTCATTTTTCTGTTTTGAGTGTGCAAAACTAGCGATTCTATTCAACAATTCGGAAGTTGATATGTTCCCGCATCTGATCGAAAATGCTAAATTTGCAATTTAATAATACGAAAAGAAGGCAATGATAAAAAACGACGCACCAAAACCAAATCAGCAAATCATCTCTAAATTAAATTCTGCCAATCCTGAATTGGTCATCGAAACGATAAGCCATTTGCGCGATACAGGCAATCCATCTTATATTCCTGTTCTTATTGAATTACTTCATTCTTCGGAAAACCCTGAAATCAATTCAAAAATTATAAACCTGCTGGCTGACATTAAGCACAGCGAAGTTGTACCTCAATTGCTCGATGCCATTCGGAATGAAAAATATGCAGGCGAACGCAAAAACCTGATTTCGCTTTGCTGGGAAAACGGGCTTGATTTCAGCGCCAATCTGCCGGTATTTGTCGATCTCGTAATCAATGAAGATTTGGAAGTTGCTTTTGAAGCATACACTGTAATCACCAATATGGAAGGAAAAATAACTCCCGAAATGATGAATACAGAAACCGACAAAATGGAAGCAGTCCTGAATCAGGCGGGCGAACAAAAAAAACAATTACTGATCGACATTATTGATTTTTTGCCCGAACTTTCCAATTAATAGTTCCGATAGAAAGATTGAAAACCGGAAACAATTCTTACTTTTAACGCCTTTGAAAAAACCTAATTAACAGGGGATAAGAATTGTGCGAAGGTGGTATCTACTATTTTTTTTATGTGTTTTCAGTTTCAGCTCTTTTTGTCAGGATGCTGAATATTCGCAGTTTTATGCCAATCCGTTGTATTTGAACCCCGCCTTTACCGGAACTACCGAATATCCGCGTTTTTCGGTAAATTACCGGAATCAGTGGCCCGGTTTGGGCAACACATTTGTGAATTATTCGGTTTCGTTCGACCGCTATTACAAAGCGCTGAATGGTGGATTGGGATTTCAGTTAAGCAATAATTCCGAAGCCGAAGGAAGAATCACCAGTTCTTCTGCATTTTTATTTTACTCGCATCATATAAAAGTCAACGACCATTTTTTTATTGATGCGGCGATGCAGGCAGGCGGCACCTACAAGGGATTCAATAAATCGGGTCTTGTTTTTCCTTCTGAAATCAACGAATTGAACGGGGTTATTATTCCGGATGGATCAATGAACATTGAAGACGCCAGCAAAGTTTACCCTGATTTTGGCATTGGCCTTTTAGGTCAGTCCGGCTCCTGTTTCTTCGGATTCAGTATTCACCATTTAACGAAGCCCGACGAATCGCTGATTGCAGGCGACCAAAAGGGCTATCTGCCACGAAAAATAACAATAAACGTAGGGGCGCGAACTAAAAAACTACGAAACGGGCTGCTTTCAAAACCCTACACTCTTTCACCCAATATTATTTATCAGCAGCAGGGTAGCTTTCGACAAATGAACCTTGGAATGTACCTGAATATCGGGCCGCTGGCCGGAGGTTTGTGGTACCGGAATAATCTTAGCATCCGGCCCGATGCAGTTATAGCCATGATTGGCATCATGCGCGAAAAGTTCAAAATTGGGTACAGCTACGATTTGAGCCTTTCCAGCCTGTCGAACTATTCATTTAGTTCGCACGAACTATCGTTGATTTATTTTCTCGGGGAACGTATCAAAAGTAATACACGCAAGGCAATGATTATTCCTGAATTTTAATAGAGCAAACTGACTGCTCCGTTTTGCTGATGCTTTTCGCCCAGAAAATCTATATAATTGAGCACCCAAATATAGGTGCCGGCTGGCGCTGGCTGACCATTTTTCATCCGGCCATCCCATGCTTTGTGCTCGTTTTTACATTCAAAAATAAGCTGCCCCCAGCGGTTGAATATCTGTACGTGATAACCCTCCGTTTCAACACCGTCAGTAGCTAGTAAAAAACTTTGGTTTTCAGGATTCACAGAGTTGGGACTAAAAGCCGTTGGCGGAAAAATTTTCTCGAAACGAACCAGCACCTGATGAAATGCACTGTCCTGACAGGATAATTCGTTTTCCGCGATCAGTTGCACATCAAAATACCCCAATTGTTCGTATGTATAGCTTGGATTTTCGAGATCGGAAACCCCTTTTCCATCGCCGAAATCCCAGAAATACTGAATGGCATTTTGCGATAAATTAGTAAAAGTGATCAACGGGTTTACAATGCTCACTTCTGGCTCATCCGGAGCAAAATCAACAACTGGGATGGGATAAACCTTAATCTCTCGCATAACCTGCACCGTATCGGAACAGCCGGTAGTTTCGGAAAGGGCAACAGTTCGCACAGGGAATGAGCTGTCGGGTTCCGAAAAAAGATGGTTTACTTCGCTGTCGCCGGCCACCCAATTTTCATCTCCGAAATTCCATTTATAATTGAGTTTATCGACTGCATCTTTTGCATTTATAATAAACCCAACATCCAGGATGGGGCAACCCTCATACTTGTCAGCTTCTGCCCAAACCCAGGGTTTCCGCTTAAAAGGAATTTCAATTTCCGGGCTTTTGCAATTGTATTCCGAAATGACATAAAAACCGATTTTGCTGGTTGGCTTATCTGTCAAACTGATTTTCACCGGTCCAAAAATGGTCCCCGGATCATGAACAATTTCCGGCGGATTCATATCCGATAAATCCCAGTAATAACGGGCAATTTCCGAAGCCGTACCGACATAATTTATTTCCAGCGTATCGCCGTAACACGAATCAGGTTTCAAATCGAGTTCAGTGGTCGGGATGGGATGCACGGTAATAAAATCTTTTAAGACGGCTGTATTTTCGCAGCCTTCATCGCTCACTATCTTCAGGCTCACATCATACGAGCCATCTTCATTGAAAATATGAACCGGATTTTGTTCTGAAGATATAGCGCCATCGCCAAAGTTCCATTCGTACGTGTTGATAATCTCCGTCGTTTCGTTGAAAAAACTAGCAGTAAAAGGCTCACAATTGGCTGTGGTATCAGCCCAAACTGTCATATTGGGAATTACTTTTATATACTCTTCGGTGATGGTACTTGGACAACCATCTTCAAGTACATACAAACGTAAATAACGGCTCTTTTTATCATTGACTCCCAGCGAAATATTAACGTCTTTCAGCCCAATTCCTGAGATTGTGTCGATATACATCCAGTTATAAAGAGCATTTTCAGTGGCATTCCCGGTATATTCAACATTCAGGGAATAACCGTAACATTTATCTTCAAGAATATTAAAAGGCGAAGTTGGTACCTGGTGAAAACCCACATTCAACGTATCGGAAACCTTGCAACCATACGGACTTGTCAGATCAACAAAAACACGGTAATCGCCATAAACCGGGACATTCATTTGTGTTGATTTCTGAAGCGGCGCAGCGATAGCCAAATCCGGGTTATCTGTTGTCCAAATTACATTCTGATCAGTAGAAGTAATTTTAAGTTGCCCTTTTATATCGCCACAAACCAGCGTATCCGACTGATCAAGTGAATAAACCGGGTACTCGTGCACATCAACAAACAAACTATCCTGAAAAGTACATTCTCCGTTATCAGTTTTCACTTTGTACCAGTTTTCTTTCTGAATGCTGATTGCAGTATTCGTTTCGCCGGTACTCCATGAATAGGAATAATTGCTTCCTGCACTTGCGGGAACTGCTTCCAATGCAGCAGTTTCACCTTCACAAATATCTTCGTCACCAATTATATTGACAATTGGCGCCGGTTTTACATTGACTTTAAAATCTTCGTTTAAAGTACAGGTTCCAATTCTGGCCTGTACCTTGTAAGTAGTTGTTTGCATGGGTGAAGCAACCGGGTTTGCAATATTCGCGCTGCTCAGGCCATCGGCAGGCAGCCATGTAAATTCACCCACCGACTCATGGTTCAGAGTGACCGTATCGAACTGGCAAATCGTTGCATCCAGTTTGTCTGAAAACTTAAAATTAACAATTTCTATCTCGGCATAATCAGATAACTTCAATGAAGAAGCCGGTTCCATTCCGCCGTACTCGATCAGGTATCCCTGCGGATGATACGTATTGGTAGGGTTGGTATTTCCGGTATTCGAAAGGTCATTCCACGAACCGGCAATGCCCACATTGAAAGTAATATGAGCGTAATATTCAGTATTACTGTTGTTTGGTTCCCCTGTATTCCAGTTTGAGTAAGCTCCATTAACCGGCCCCCCGCCTGCATTTGCCCCCCTGCCTCGCCAAAACAAAGTACCATTTTCAGGCCCGGTTACCCATTTCCAGTCGTCTTCCTTTTCCGCATCAGAAGCTCCGATCCAGCCGGTTCCTTTGGTTTTTGTCCATATAAAATCATTTTCAACTTTCGAGGTAATGGTTGCCAGATATCCCTTAAAGCCATAAAGTGTTTTAGCAGCAGCAGCATCCCGTGCAGCCGACCAGGTAATTCCCGGTTGCGAAACGAACTGGTAGAAATGCTCTGTTGCAGGCAGGTAGTCAGCATCATCAATGGTAATGGTGATGTTCTTCGTTTCCTCTGTCGGATTTTTCGAAGTGTTATTATAAAACACCTCCCGAATAGCATCCTGGTATTCTTTCAAAGTAGTGGCACCACTCAAAATTAACGAGCCATTGGTATTCCACTGAGCTTTTATTACAGAATTTAACCCACTATATAATAAAGTATCCTGCCCTTTCTTGTAGTTGGTAATCGAAATTTTAAATTCGTTGGGCACTGTTGTCCCCTGAATTAATGCTCCTGGAGCAACCCGTTCAGGCTGAAAACAAAAAGTCTTCGGCGAACCGTAACTGTAACCTGAATAAATCTGCAATGTTATATTATCTTGCCCAAATAGATTAAAGACAAGTGATAGGAAAAGAAAGATCAGGTATAATCGTTGCATTTATGAAATGATAATCATGGCTTCGATGAGAAATATTTCATAAACTGCGACCTTTCATACAATTGCGGGTCGGGAATATTTTTGTACGACAAGCGGCCCCGGAAATCATCAATGGTTTTGAAGTTCCATTTTTTCATAAACTCTTTCAAATCATCCAGTATTCCTGCAATTTGCTGTGCCCCGTTTATGTACAAAGTGGAACAAAGTTGGGTAACTTGTGCGCCCACCAGAATTTGTTTGATTACCGCCTCGCTGTCGTGAATACCGGTTGACGCGGCAATCTGGAGATTCGGCACAGCAGCCGACAAAATTCCCACCCAGCGCAGCGAACGGCGAATGTCAGACGGAGAACTAAAAACTTCGGAAGGAACTATTTCAAGATTGTTGATATCGATATCCGGTTCATAAAACCGGTTGAACATCACTACTGCCTGAGCTCCTGCACCAACCAGTTTATCAGCCATCGAAGCCAGATTGGTAAAGTAGAACCCTATTTTTATTGAAACCGGAATTTTAACCAGTTTTTTTATTTTCGTGAGCACATCGATATACAATTGCTCAATCTCTGCCGATGATCTATCTCGCTGGGTTGGTAAAATAAAAAGATTCAATTCCAAAGCATCGGCCCCGGCCTGTTCAAGATCCTTTGCAAAGGCAGTCCATTCTTTATCCGACACACAATTGATACTGGCAATTACCGGAATTGAAACTACTTTCTTAGCTTCTCTTACTAGTTCTATATGCTTCGTAATCGAATTATTCCGTGTGTAATTCCATATATAATCTTCTGCTTCGGGGTACAAATTCTGAGGATTTTTGTTGATCAGATGACTAACCTCAGCATTGATTTGCTCTTCGAACAAAGACTTCAAAACTACTGCCCCGGCGCCTGCCAATTCCAGCTCTTTAATCTTCTCTACTGTATTCGTCAACCCTGAACTTGCCACTACTATCGGACTTTTCAGGCTGAGGCCCATATATTTTGTCTCTAAATTTGCCATCGTATCATTTGTTTTGTACAAACCTAGTTTTTTTTCTTTTACTCCGGTATGATTTTTACCTGTTATACAGAAGTTAGAAGGTTCAATTGCTGAATTGTAAAAAGATACATGACACTGGATATAAGGGGCGATATTCGATATGTTGGTTGCTGAAGCCTGTCGAAGCCTGAAATTTCATTTTACTTCAGTTCGCAACAGTGGCCATGCCGCAACAAAGGCAATCAGCAAATAACTTCCGCCAGCAATCAGCATGGCAAGCCCCAAACTGAAATGATCGGTAAAATACCCGAGAACAGGTCCAATAACAGCAAAATTTATACGGATGACAAAATCGCGCAGCGAAAGGATAGTTGCCCGCACTTCCGACCCGGTATGCCGGTTGATGTAATCTTTCAGGATTGGATGTGAAATTCCGCGCATCACATAAAAGAAAAACAAAATGGCAATTCCGGCAAGACTGATTTCCCAGGCTGCAAAAAAATAGCCAAAACTCAATCCCGCAATAATAAATAACAGGGAGTTTTTTTGCCCCAAACGGCGTTCTACTTTGTATGACCAGAATGCAGAGATACCTGCAGAAAGGTTCAACAGGGTCCACATCAACCCGAACAACGAAACGGGCAGACCGGCCTTTTGAAAATAGGGTTGTGCAAACCATGCAAAAGTAAGCGAAGCTGTTCCGGTAAACGACGATACCAGTAAGGCCGAGCGCAATTCAACATGCAAAAAAGTTTGTCTCACTGTTTGAAAAATCGCTTTAAAGCCAATGGCAAGTTCTTTTGCATGCATGTTGGGTTCTTTCAGCAAAAACGCAGCCGGAATAGCGATCGAAGCAACTGCAAACTGAAAATAAAACGGCATCCGTAAACTAATGGTTGCCAGCAAACCGCCACAAATACCGGCAAACGCTTCGGCAAAGTTACCCGCCGACGTTATGCGTCCCTCCTGTTTGATGTATTTGCCTTCGCGCTTCGATGATTTCAGCGTATCGTAAAGCATGGCCGCATCGGCGCCCGAAACAAAACTATAACCAATCCCCAGAACCAGTTCAGCAACTGCAAAAGCCCAAAAACCATACGAAAAACTGTATAAGGCAAAACCCGTCGCACCCAGCACAGCGCCCATCAATAATGTTTTCTTTCGCCCCCACACATCTGCCAGATACCCGGAAGGAATCTCCATGACCACAATTCCCAGAGAATAAACCGACTTCAGCATAAAAATCTGCTGCATGTTCATGCCGTTTTCCTGATAAAAAAGAACCACGACAGGCATCACCAGATTAAACCATTTCGAGATTTTTATCAGGTATAAATAGAGAATATTTCCGGGGATTTGTTTCACTTCCTTTTTATGCCAAAAATAAAGAAAAGACATATACATGTCTGTTTTTCACGTGCAACATACATTTTTGCTACATATTCACATCATTTTTTACCAAAATGAACCGGAAAATGTTTTATAACGCAACATTAAAACTTCATTATTAACGAATAGAAACTATTTTTGCAACTCGCAAAGATTTAAAAGAAATTATAAAATACATGATATAAAAAAAACAAAGAAATCGACAAAATGAAATTATTTATTCCTAAAAATTATCAGCCTGTATTGGATTTAAAGCAAACAGAAAAGGCAATAAAGCTGGTAAAAGATAGTTTCCAGGAGGACCTGTCGTCCGAATTGAGATTACGCAGGGTGACCGCCCCGCTTTTTGTGATGCAGGGTACCGGTATTAATGACGACCTGAACGGAATTGAGCGCCCGGTATCATTTCCGGTGAAAGAATTGGGCGACAAAAAAGCAGAAGTGGTACAATCGCTGGCCAAATGGAAACGAATGAGCCTGGCCGACCTTGAAATTGAAGAAGGTTACGGTTTATATACCGATATGAATGCGATCCGTCCTGATGAAGAACTCGACAACATTCATTCACTGTATGTTGACCAGTGGGACTGGGAGCGTGTAATCAGCCCCGAAGAGCGCAACCTGGACTTTTTGAAAAAGATCGTCAGGAAAATTTACACTGCGCTTTTACGTACCGAGTTTTCTGTATTCGAACATTACCCGCAAATCAAACCCATTCTTCCTGAAGAAATTACGCTCATCCATGCTGAGGAGCTGGAAGCCCGTTACCCAAAACTGACCCCGAAAGAACGTGAAAATGCCGCAGCAAAAGAATACGGGGCAATCTTTATCATCGGTATTGGCGGTGTGATGCCGGGCGGAGAAAAACACGACGGGCGCGCGCCTGACTACGATGACTGGACAACCGAAACCATCAACGGTTTCAAAGGGTTGAACGGCGACATCGTGATCTGGAACCCGGTTCTGGAATCGGCTTTTGAAATTTCATCAATGGGTATCCGGGTCGACAGAGAAGCACTACTGCGGCAACTGGCTATTACCGGAACTGAGGATCGCAAAAACCTGTATTGGCACAAACGTCTGCTGAATGGTGAACTGCCACTTTCAATTGGGGGTGGTATCGGACAATCGCGACTTTGCATGTATTTCTTACGCAAAGCCCACATTGGCGAAACCCAGTCGAGCATCTGGCCCGATGAAATGATCGAACAGTGCGCTGCAAACAAGATTCATCTTATCTAAACATAAAAGACAAGAGATAAAAGCCGGGAACTGAAATTCAGATTCCGGCTTTTTTATTATTTCGGTAATCGCTAAACGTATTTTTTATATATTTGCAACCGCAAAAAAGGATGCCTCGGTAGCTCAGTTGGATAGAGCAACGGCCTTCTAAGCCGTAGGTCATGGGTTCGAGCCCCGTCCGGGGTACATTGTAAAAACAAAAAAGCACTTAAATTTGATTTAGGTGCTTTTTTTATAAATCCAGATTATCATGATTGGATTGTGAACTTCACATGAAGCCTTTAATTTTCACACAAAGTCACAACAATATCTTAGACTTTTTCCTTTTTCACGCGAACAGCATTCATTCCTTTCATGCCACGTTCGATCTCAAAAGAGACAATATTATTTTCCTTTATTTCCTCTTCCAGACTGTTGACATGTACAAAATATTTTTCCTGTGTTTCGAGGTCCTTTATAAAACCAAAGCCTTTTGAATCGTTGAAAAATTCAACTCTTCCTTTTCGAATCGGATTATATTCTTCCTCTGCTCTTTTGGGAATCCCTATTTCAATACTTGCAACATCAACAATAATTTTTTTGCTTGGATCTGGCGGAGTATCTGTAATATTTCCATTTTCATCTACATAAGCCAACATGTTTTCAAGGCCGCCGCCTTGTGAATTTGACTTCCGATCCTCCCGTTTCTGGAGTTTGTCTTTTTGTTTTTTTAAACGATTTTTTTCTCTTTCTTTCTTGTTGTAAGTCTGTTGCGATTTCGCCATCCTAAATATTTATTTTTAATGAATATGTTTCGACCTTATTTATTTCCTCAAACTATTGCCAAAAATACAATAATTTGTGAGAATATGAAAATCAAATACTTGTGAGAAAGAGAAGACGGCAGATGTTTAACACACAGGATTTGTTTCTTTTAAAGAAGTGAGGAAAATATCCAACCACCTTCCCTTTGTGTCGCAGGTACTACTCCTGATCAGGAGTAGAATTTTTGGTCAGCAATAAATTTGTTGGTTTGGAGTATTTATACAGGCCATCTTTCTTCGTTTCCCTCCTGAAAAAACAGCATGGGTGGCTTTTGCAAAGCAAAAGGCGGGGTGATCATGGCATTAACACTGAATGGTTAAAAGAAAAAAATCAAGTGGAGCGATTTTACAGCCGCTTTTACCAGTTCAAAATTAGACGTAAAAATCAATGATCGTTTTTCCAGACTTTCAACAAAAAAAACATTAATGTTCTATTTCGGTAGTACCCTTTTGGCGTTTTTAAGGCCATTCTTAATTGCTCGTTCATGGATTTTTACATATCCATTTTTTGCAGAAGCCATAAAATACAAAACTCCTGTAAGTATTGCGCTTACAGGAGTTTACTTTTGAAAAGTGGTCTCCACCGAACAAATGTCGAACTTTTTCTTAGAGGATTTAGGTCGTTTAGCCAAGCTTGTCGCCTGATGCAAAACCGATTCGAATCCCAACTGGATCATTGCCCCAATACTGAGAAAGGTACAGGCGGGCATCGGTTATAGAGGCAAAATCGCCATTGCACAAACAAGACACTACCGCAACCTGGCTGTTGGCTGTCTTGCCAACATTGCTACAATACTGCCAGCCTACGCTTTTGTCCCCTTTTTTAACCACTCCCGTTTCATCGATGATAAGCCCGATAAGTTTCCTGCGCGGCAGGGAATTGCTGGTTTGCCGGGCAGCCAGGTCAATCGCTTCCCGGTGGTTCCAATTGGAGTCGGAGATAAGATGTTGCATTCCAAAATAGTCAACGCCGTGCTGGCACTCGCAGATTCGTTCGATATTCCGGTTGATGCATATTATTGGAAAAGTGATAAATGGCAATACGAGTACAAAAAATGCCACTTTCGCACAACTTTGCGGAGTGGCATCATCATGCACGGTTCAAAGTTGCCCTTCCGTTATTGGTTTGTAGCTATTCATTTGCTCACATTGACCAAGAAAAGCTTTTCGCCACAAGAAATCCACCGCCAGTTGGGTCATAAACGTTATTAGCCCCTTTGGATAATGATGCACAATAGGGGGTATTGTCCGTCCCAGTTGCCCATTGCGAGTGAAAATAGAAGCAAAATCTACCATGAAAACTTCAAAACAGTCCCTCACATGAATATTCTTCCGTTAATAAGGCTTATTATTTGGGCTACAAATTACACTTTATAACTTCAGTTCGCGGAGTATTTGCTAGTGGATATGAGCATAGCAAGCACTCAAGATATCTATTATCTGTACCTGACTGATTTTAAAAATATGCTTCTACCTTTTAGGACATTTTATCTTCATTTTTTTTGTCATCCAAAAGTTGGGGTTTGGTTGTAATCGAGAATTTGTACTTATCTCCTCTGTAAAATGACTTTTCAATTTCAACTATTTTCCCGGCATCGTTAAATATGGCACCATCTAATCTCTTTGGGGTTAGTTCCCCGCTGCTTGCAGCGTTAAATTAGTAAATTTGTGAATGCGAGAGAGTACTTACATCCATAAATCCCATAATGTAACAGTTCTTTTATATCATTTTGTATGCCCAGCTAAATATAGGAGGGCTGTTTTCAGTGACACAGTAGATATATGTTTGAGAAATATATGTTTAGAGATA